>JAEEGJ010005117.1_pt1 | contig 42188 bp, 37 predicted proteins | sample 8958761 | NCBI WGS metagenome assembly JAEEGJ01 (sample SAMN16246546, study PRJNA631951) | gut metagenome | biome: gut microbiome; feature: rumen; material: RS-attached | host: Bos | place: Iran: Karaj | collected 2018-10
GTTGCAAATGTAAGTAACGGCATCAAGATCACATGGGCGCCGGTGGAAGGCGCTGCGGGCTATGTCGTCTACCGCAGAGCATGGAGCAGCACGACCAACGGCTGGACGACGTTCGAGCGCTGGAACAACACGCCGGACCTGAGCTATGTCGATACGGCGGTCTATGCGGGCACGCGGTATCAGTACGGCGTCAAGGGGTACTTTACCCGCCGTATCGATCCGGTATCCGGTGCGGAGATCGGCGGCAATGTCGGCGACAACTATAACCTCGGTATGGTCGGTCCGCTGAAGACGACGGTCCGCATCACGACACGCACGCTGAAGGGTCTGACCGCGGGCAGCCGGAGCTTTACCGCAAATTGGGATGCATCCCAGATGTTCACGGGCTATCAGATCAAGTACTCGACGGATGGATACTTCATGAATGACGTTAAATCAGTCTGGGTCGACAACTGGAAGATAAGGGAAAAGACGGTCAATTGGCTGCAGAGCGGCAAGACATACTATGTCTGTGTCCGTTCCTACCACATCTTCGAGGGCGTCAGTTACTTCGGCGAGTGGTCGAATGTCATGAGTGTCAGAGTCAAATAACACTAAGACAAGCAATCCCCGGATCCGTGCGGATCCGGGGATTTTGTATGCTTAGCTTCGGAACGCTTCGAGCTTGTGCTTCACGCGCTGCATGGCGTTGTCGACCGATTTCAGCGGCTTTTCGATGCGCGCGGCGATCTGCGGATAGGAGAGCCCGTCAAGGTACAGGCTCAAGACCCGCCGCTCCATCGGAGACAGCGCCTTTTCGAGGTACAGGACCATTTGCTCGAAGTTCTCGCGCCCGATCACGACGTCTTCGGGATCGGCGACGCTTAAGGACCGCACCGTGTCCAGAAGCGTGATCTCGCCGTCCTCCTTGACGGGGGAGCGGTTCAGCGAAACGTAGTGGTTGAGCGGCGTATGCTTTTTACGCGTGGCGTTTTTGATCGCGGACAGGATCTGCCTTGTTATGCAGATCTCGGCAAAGCTTTTGAACGACGCAGACTTGCTTTCATCGTATTCAAGGACCGCTTTATAGAGCCCGATCATGCCCTCCTGCACGAGATCCTCGTGGTCCGCGCCGATCAGAAAATAGGAATGTGCGCGCGAACGTACCAGCTGCTTGTAGCGTTCGTACAGCAGCTGTTCCGCCTCGGCGTCGTGCGCGCGGATGCGGGCAAGCAGTTCGTCGTCGGTCGGAATACTCATTCGGCGTCCTGCCGTTTCTTCTCGAACATCAGGATCGCCGCGGCGACGCCTGCGTTCAGCGAATCGATATGTCCGTGCATCGGGATGGAGACGAGGAAATCGCAGTTGTCGCGGACGAGCTTAGAAAGCCCTTCGCCTTCGTTGCCGATGACGATTGCAAGCGGTCCCTTCATCGCGGCGGAGCGCATGCTTTCGCCGTTCATATCCGCGCCGGCGATCCAGACGCCTGCAGCCTTCAGCTGCGTGATCGCCGCGGAGATGTTGACCACCCGCGCGATCTTGACATATTCCGTCGCGCCCGCGCTCGCTTTGACGGCGGCGGCGGTGACGGAAGCGCTTCTGCGCTTGCCGATGATCACGCCGTGCGCGCCTGCGCAGTCCGCGCTGCGGATGATGGAGCCGAGGTTATGCGGGTCCTCCACGCCGTCCAGCACGATGATAAACGGCGCTTCGCCCTTTTCCTTTGCGGCGTCGAGGATGTCGGCGATCTCGCAGTAGGTCACGCCCGCCGCGTATGCCACAACACCCTGATGGTTTGCCGTCTTGCCGCCGTGTCCGAACGGCATGCACAGTTCGTCCAGCTTTTTACGGTCGACTTCGCGCACGACAAGCTTCCGCTCGCGCGCAAGCGTCACGATCTCGCCCAAAGAGCCGTCGTGTTCGGTCGTGACCAGCACGCGGTCGATGCTTCTGCCACTCTTCAGGGCTTCGCGCACCGCGTTTCTGCCGATCAGCAGGTACGGCTGTTCGTCGCGCTCGTTCTCGACCGGCGCGGGCTCGTACGGTCTGCGGGGCTGTTCGTCGCGTCCGGATCTGCGGTCGTACGGCTTTTCGTTCCGATCATAGCCGGACTTGCCGTAGGGCTTGCGTTCGTTCGGTCTGCCGTAGGACTTTTTCGGGGATTCGTTCCGCTGTTCGCCGTTTTTTCTGCGATAGTCGCCGGAATAGGAACGATCGTTTCCGTAGCTCTTTTTATCGTCCGCAAACGGCTTTTTGCCGTAGGGTCTGTCATATTGCGTGTGCACACGCGCGCCGGTGTCGCCCGACGAGGGGCGTCTGCCGTAGTCTTTTCTTTGATCGCTCATGATTCGGACTCCTTTTCGGATGGATTGGGATAGATCACGGCAAGGCGCATCAATTCGCCGATGCGATCGTCCTTGCCCAGTAAATACAGATGACCGAGCAGGGCTTCCAGCCCGGTCGCCACACGGTAATCGCGCACGTCCGCATGCTTCGGCACGGTTCCGGAATGTGCGTTGCGTCCGCGCCGGAACGCCGCCTGCTCCGATTCGGAAAGCGCATCGGCAATGCGCCGGTACGCCGCCGCCTGTCCCGCGGCACAGACGAGCTTTGCCGCTTCAAGATGCAGCGCGCGCATCGGCAGCCGAAGCGTTTCGGCAAGCAGCGTGCGCACATACAGGTCATAGACCGTGTCGCCGAGGTACGCGAGCGTCAGCGCGGGCAGCGAAAGCGGATCTGACGGGCGCTCAATGTTCAAATATCGGACAATATCGGAATGCATACTCATACATCTATATCATACCTTCTTTTTCCGCCAAACGCAACAAAAATCTTGCGGATACCGATAAAAAGCCTTCCCTGTTTCGAGGGAAGGCGGAGCCGATAAGTCAGAACGAACTGTTTTCAGACCGTGCCGGTGAGTACAACGGTGAGCACGCCCGGGGTCACGGAAAACGCGCCGGACGCGTCCTCGGAGAAGGTCGCGGCGGGCACGGACAGTGTTGTTCCGCTGCCCTCTTCAGGCAGGGTGAACAGGTCGTTTTCAAACGTGAAGTCCGTAACAGGGGCGCCGTTCACGGTGACGGCAACGTCCGAAAGCGTGATCGGGAAACTGTCGGTGAGCACAAGCCCCGTCGCTTCCGCATTGCCGCGGTTTTCGATCGTGAAGATCGCGGTGAGCGTATCGCCGTCGGTGATCGGGTTCGGACGCATTTCCTTTTCGATCGAGACGTCTGCGTAATCGGCGACGGGCACGGTGGCGGAAACGGTCAGCGGGTCGGTTTCGCCGATCGTCGCGGTGTTTACGATCTCGCTTCCCGCGGAAAGCGGCGCAAAAGCGTTCACCGCCGTCTGATAAACGAGAAGCGCCGAAGCGTTTGCGGGGACGGAGGGGACCGTGAACCGAATGCCTTCCGGGACCGGCGTCGGTGTCAGGTTCTCGGAAAACACGCCGTCAATAAACAGCGTTGCGTTGCCTGCGAAGGTCAGCGGCACGACCGGCGCGGCGGCGCCGGCGGGCGTGAATGCGCCGAGGTTATCGGTGATCACAAGGTTTTCGACCGGCGCAGCGGCACTGTTTGTGAGCGAGATCAGATACGTCAGCGTTGAATCCTCGCGATACGCGTCCTCAAGCACGCGCTTTTCGGCGGCAAGCGCCGCGTTCCACTCGGTCTCCGCAATGTTCGACGCCACGGTCGCGGTCGTTGTGCCGTAGGTATATGTAAGGTTTGCCTGATTCATGATAACAGCCATGGTATTCTCCTTTCCGAACGGCGCACGCCGTCCGATTTATACTATGAAAAAAGACACGCGGATGTGATTTCACATCCGCGTGATCTCAAGCAAATCGGTATCAGCTGAACTTCGGAGAGGACAGCACAAAGAATACATATCCGAGCCAAAGGAGCAGCTTTCGGTCTCCGCGTCAGACGGCGATCAGCCGGAGCAGGGTCGAGAACAATCCCGTCCAGAACGCCGCGCAGATCAAGAATACCGCGGCGGCGGCGCCGAACCAAAGCCCGAGCACGGAAAACACAAGCCCTGCCGTGCGCTGGCGTGTTTTGCGGTCAAGCGCAAGACCGATGACGCCCAGCACGATCGCGGCGATCCCGCAGAGGATCGCGACGATGAACGGGATCATGGGGAGGCTGATAGACAGAGAATGATCGATCAGCGACGTCACAAAGCTCCACAGCACGATCGCAGCGGTGATGAGCGAGACCAGAAGTGAGACGACGCCGAACACGAACGCAAGGACCTGCACCGGAGAGATGCGTCCGGCTTTTTCGGGGACGGGGGAACAGACCTGTTCCATGGGGATCCTCCTTTCGGTTTCTTGATCCGTTATTTGTCCTTCGTTTCTTTCTTCTTCATCTCATAGAGCTTCTGAAGATACAGCACCGCATCGGACAGAAGCCAGATGACGACGCCGTACACGATCCCCGTGAGAAGCTTCAGGAAGAACTCCGAGAAGATCACGCCGCCGGCGTATTTTTCGATGATGAGCGTGACCGTATACACGACCGCGGTCAAAAGGTAGAACAGCATGACCACGACGGCGACCGCCTTTGCGATCAGGCAGAACATCCCCTGATCCTGCGCCCATTTACGGAACGCGTCCTTCACTTCCGGCGATTTCGCCGTTTTCTTTGCCGCCTTCGGAGCGGGCATCGGGTCGAATTTCGCGCCGCATGCATCGCATTCGACGGCGTCGTCGGGCAGGGAAATGCCGCATTTCGGACAGTACATCATAGGTTCCTCCTTTGTCGATTCATCAGCCAAGGTACATCTGGATCAGCATCTCGTATGTTTCACGGTGGAAGACCGCCGCGTTCTTTGCTTCCTCCAGCCACGCGTCATGCTGCGCCTGCCATGCGTCGGCGCGGACGCCGTCTTCCGCCGCCGCGCGGATTTCCGCGTCGATCGAAGCGCGGTCAATGGGTCCTGCGGGCAAACGCTTCACGAGTCGAACGATATAGTAATCGCCGTTCACAAGGATCGGTTCGGAATATGCGCCTTCCGCAAGCTTTGCCGCGGCGTCGGCAATCTCCGGAAACTCGGTCTCGCTGCCGTCCATGAACACGGTCCATGCATAGAACCCGGTCTCGCCTTCGCCGTGCTCGTTATAGAGATCCATCGCGGCGTCGAATGTCATACCGCCGTTCAGCGCATCGTATGCGAGCTTGGCGGCAGCAGACGCCTTGCCGTCCTGCTCCGTCTGCAGCGCTTCGGTCTCCTGAAGAAGCTTTGCATGCTCCTCCGCGATTTCCGCCTGACGCGCCTCATCCTTGCCGCGAAGCGCAAGCGCGCCGTATTCGGCTTCGAGGTCCGTCATTCTGGCGGTATTCTCCGCGATCTGATCCGCGGAGCTCACGTCTGCGGGAATGCAGATCAGTTCAAGCTTCGCCGCGTCCGCCGGAACATACAGGCAAAGCGTGGAGTCGTCGAGACTGCGACCGTTTTCGCGGTCCAGGTAAAGACCGGGATCCTCATCAAACTCCGTCTTCTGGCTGTCGAGCGTCTTCTCGTACCAGGCGTCGATCGCGGCGTCGTCCACGGTCACGTCGGCAAGAACGCTCTCCTCCAAAAGCTCGGAGAACGCAGAGGTGCGCATGCTCTCCAGCGTGTCCGAATAGCGCATCGCAAGGTAATCGTCGAAGGTGAAGCCTTCGCCGAACATCATTTCAAGCTCGCCGTTGATCGATTCGAGCGCTTCGGATTTCTGCTCTTCGGTGAGCAGGGAAACGTCTTCGATCAGCCCTTCAGGGTCGGCATAGTAGCACAGCAGCGAATCACGTTCCTCGTCGACCTCCGCCTGCGCGTCGACGCTGCACTGCGCCTCCCGTTCCGCGGACAGGGTGACGCCGAGCTGCTTTGCCTTCCATTCGGGCATGTGCGTTTCGATCACCCATTCTTCCGCCATGCGCATGAACTGTCCGAGCGAGTCCTCGTCCATGCCGTTGCCGTAGGAGAAGTAGCTGACGTACTGATCAAACGTGTTCTGCACGTCGCCGGCAGTGACCTGCATATCGCCGAGCTCGATCGCGATCGCGTCCTTATCGAACGCGGACGATTCTGCGGGCGCTTCCGTGCTCACGCCGTCCGGCGCGGGAACGGTGCCGGTCGGAGCCGGATCGTCGGCGGAGTTGTATTTCGGAACAAGGCATCCCGTGAGCGGCAGAAGAAGAAGGATCGCGGTCAGGAATGCAAGAAGTCGTTTCTGTATTTTCATAGAATGAAGGATGTCCTTTCTGCTTGTTTTGTCCATTATACTCCGGGTTCGGCGTCTGTGCAATGCATCAACCTGTAAATTAATTGTGGAAGTTTTTTGACAAAATCGCGAATAACGAGCTTTCGTTCGGTCCACACGATCGCCGCGGGCTCGTTTGCCAGAAGTCTCAGGTTCGGCTCCGAGGACAGGATCGCCAAAAGCTTTACCCCGTCCGGATGCGCGGTCCCGTCATAGGTCAGCACGGTCTTTCCGTCGCGCACGGTGACGGCGGAAAAGCCCGCGCGCCGCGCGTAGGCGCGGATCAAAGCAAGCTGCATCAGCGCCATGACCGGTTCGGGCAGGTCGCCGTAGCGATCGTTGAACTCGTCCAGAAGATCCGTATAGGAATCGCTGTCGGCGATGCCCGCGATCCGCTTGTACATCGCGAGACGGTGAAGCTCTGAGGGCAGAAACGACTTCGGAATGTACGCGTCGACCGGCACGTCGACCGTCGTTTCGATCTCCGGCGCGATCGTCTCGCCCTTTGCTTCGGCAACGGCGGAGCGCATCAGCTTGCAGTAAAACTCATAGCCCACATCCGAGATGTGTCCGTGCTGTTCGGCGCCCAAAAGATTTCCCGCGCCGCGGATCTCAAGATCGCGCATCGCAAGGCGGAAACCGGCGCCGAACTGCGTGAACTCGCGGATCGCCAGGAGCCGCTTCTGCGCCGTTTCGGAAACGGCGCGCGCCTGCGGCACGGTGAGGTACGCGTATGCCATGCGCGTCGAGCGCCCGACCCTGCCGCGAAGCTGATAGAGCTGCGCAAGCCCGAGCTTGTCCGCGTCGAGTACCACGAGCGTATTCGCGTTCGGGATGTCCACACCGCTTTCGATGATCGTGGAGCACAGCAGAATGTCGATCTCGCGGTTCAGAAACGCCATCATCGTGTTTTCGAGAAGCGCTTCCGGCATCTGTCCGTGCGCCATCGCGATCTTTGCCTGGGGCAAAAGCGCCTGAAAATGCGTGAGCGTCGAGCCCATCGTGTCGACGCGGTTCGATACGACAAACGCCTGTCCCCCGCGGGAAAGCTCGCGCTGCAGCGCGGTCGCGATCAGCGCGTCGCTGTATTCCATGACGAATGTCTGCACCGGGAAACGGTTTTCCGGCGGCGTTTCGATCGTGCTGATATCGCGGATGCCGGTCATCGACAGGTTCAGCGTTCGCGGGATCGGCGTTGCGGTCAGCGTCAGCACGTCGATCTCGCTGCGCAGCGCTTTGATCTGCTCCTTGTGGTTCACGCCGAAGCGGTGTTCCTCGTCGATGATGAGAAGCCCGAGATTTTTGAACTTTACGGTCTTAGCAAGCAGCGCGTGTGTGCCGACGACCACGTCGATCTCGCCGGTCTCAAGCCCTTTTTTGACCTCGGCGCACTCCTTCGGCGTCTGAAAGCGGGAAAGACACGCGACCTTGACCGGATAATCCGAAAAGCGCTGCAGAAGCGTATGGTAATGCTGCTGCGCAAGGATCGTCGTGGGGACCAGAAACGCCGTCTGTTTGCTGTCCTGCGCCGCCTTGAACGCCGCGCGCATCGCAACCTCGGTCTTGCCGTAGCCGACGTCGCCGCACAGCAGGCGATCCATCGGACGCGGCGATTCCATATCCCGCTTGACGTCTTTGATCGCCTGCGCCTGGTCCGGCGTTTCCTCATAGGGGAAGGCGTCTTCGAGCCGCTTCTGCCACGGCGTGTCCTTTGAAAACGCAAAGCCGTTGTTTGCGCTTCGCGCCGCGTAGAGCCGCGCAAGGTCGACCGCAAGCTTTTTTGCGCCTTGCCGCGCCTTTTCGACGCGCTGCTGCCACTCCGCGCCGCCGAGCTTCGATAGCTGCGGAGGGACCTCCGCGTCCGCGCCGACGTATTTCTGGATCCGGTCCAGCTGATCGGTCGGGATGTAGAGCCGGTCGTCGCCGCGGTAGGCGAACAGCAGATAATCCTTCGTGCTGCCGTCGACCGTGAGCTGCTCGACACCGAGGAATTTCCCGATGCCGTGCGCTTCGTGCACCACATAATCGCCGACGGTGAGATCCGTGAACTTCAGCGTGCCGCCGCGCTTTTTCGTGCGGGCGGACGGACGCTTGCCGAACAGCTCCTGCGCGGTCAGAACGCAGAGGTGCGCTTCCGGGAACACAAAGCCCTGCGGAAGCGATTCCGAAAGGATCAGCGCTTCGCCGCGCACCGGCGGGCGGACGAGCTTTTCCGCGTATGCGACGTTCAGATCGCTTTCCGCAAGCACGTCGCGCATGCGCTCCTGCGCTTCGCCGACGTACAGAAGCACCGCCTCCCGCGCTTTGAGAAGCCTTGCAAGCTCATCGGTAAACTGCGCGGAATCGTTGAGATATGCCGGAGAGGGTTCGACCGTAAAGCCGACGCGTCCGCGGTGTTTGAAGCCCGGAAACGGGCGGAACAGCGCATAATACGCCGCGCTGCGGTTCGTATCGAGCCGCCGCATCAGCGTGTCCGATTCGATCAGAAGCTTGCCCTGCGCCGCATGCCCCTCGCCGCGTTCGAGCGTCGCCGCGACCGTTTCGGAGAACACCAGCTCCGCCGCGCGCGCTTCGTCCGCAATACGGCTCGGCTCGTTCATCAGGATCAGACTGCCGTCCGGAAGGTAGTCAAGAAGCGTTTCGGTCACGGGGTAAAGGAGCGGTACCAGCACGTCCGCGCCGACGCACGGACGGCGCTCCTTCCATGACTCGCGCTGCAGATCAAAGCCCTGCGCATTTTTGAGGAGCCGCAGCGCCCGCGCCATCGCCTCCGCGGTTTGCGGGGTCTCGAACGCCGGCGGCAGCACAACGGACCGCGTCTGCTCGATGCTGCGCTGGGTCAAGGGGTCGAATACGCGCATCTGATCCACATCGTCCCCGAAAAACTCGATGCGATACGGATACTCCGCCTGCGGCGGGAACACGTCGAGAATGTCGCCGCGCGCCGCAAACTGTCCCGGTCCCTCGATCTCGGCGGTCCGCTCATAGCCCGCTTCCGAGAGGCGCGTCATCAGCACCCGCGGGTCGATGGTATCCCCGACCGAGACGCGCACGATCTGCGACAAAAATGTCTCATGCGGAACGAGACGCTCCATCAGCGCTTCCGCGCAGGTGACGACAAGGGAGGACGCCGACAGCGTAAGCCGCGAGAGCACGGAGAGACGCGCCGCTCTGCGCTCGGACGAAACCGCCTCCAGATGCACCAACGGCAGATCGCGCGGCAAAAACAGCCCCGTATCGGGGCGATATGCCCGCTGCAGTTCAAAAAGCCGCATCGCTTCGGCAGGCGTCGGCGCGACCCAAAGAACGGTGCGTTCCTCGGCAAGCGCGGCGTTCACCGCCGGGCGGTGCGCCTCGGATAAGCCGAAAACGGCGACCGTTCCGTCGCCTGCCGCGAGAGCGGAATACAGTTGTCGATAGCCCGGGTCGCCTGCGACCGCGTGAAGCAGTTCTTTCATACCGTAATCATGGTGTAAAAACGCACCAATTATTCCTCGTTCTTATGTCCGTCGACGGAGACGGAGCGGTTCTTCTCGTGCTTTTTGTTATACTTCGTCTGCGCCTCGTGAATGTCTCCCGAAACGATCAGCTTGGCGGCGTCCGCGGCGCGGGCAAAGACCTCTTCAAGCGTCTTCTGCTCCTCCTTCGAGGGACGCTTCAGAACGAAATCGCGCAGCAGCAGCGATTCGTCCTTGCCGACGCCGATGCGGATGCGGGGGAAATCCTCCGAGTGGATGCAGCTGATGATCGAGCGCATGCCGTTATGCGTGCCCGCCGAGCCCTTCTCGCGGATGCGGAGGCTTCCGAGGGGCAGGTCGATGTCGTCGCAGAGCACGATCAGCCGGTTCGGTTCGAGCTTATAGAAGTGCAGAAGGCTCTGCACCGCGTCGCCGGACAGGTTCATGTAGGTCTGCGGCTTACAAAGGATCACGCGCTCAGAGCCGATGCGTCCTTCGCCGTACAGCGCGGAAAAGCCCTTGGTTTTGACGCGTACGCCCAGGTCCTCCGCAAGCGCGTCCAGCGCCTGGAAGCCCGCGTTGTGCCGTGTTTTTTTATAGCTCAGCCCGGGATTGCCGAGCCCGACAATGAGATACATAGCCGTTCCTTTCCAAAATGCGTATTGCCCCACGCCCAAAGAGGGGAGGGGTTCGGATGTTCATCCAACTAAACTATTATACCACGCTTTGCCCGCTCTTGCAACATTAAGCGGCAGGACACAGCGGTCCGGATTTTTTCCGCGCGCCGCTTTACGGAACGGGCGGAGTTGTGTTATACTGTATCCATCAAGAGATCGGAGGACGCATATGACGGAACGGGAGCTTGTGCTGCTCAAAGCGCTTTCGGAGGCGAACGCGCCGAGCGGCTTTGAGGACGAAACGGTCCGCGCCGCAAGGGACGCGATCGGGAACGTCTGTGACGTAAAAGAGGATCATCTTCGCAACCTGTATCTGTATCGCAGGCGGAACACCGGCGATAAGCCCGTGCTGATGCTCGACGCGCACAGCGACGAGGTCGGCTTCATGGTGCATTCGATCCGTCCTTCCGGCACGCTGCGGGTCGTGCCGCTCGGCGGCTGGAACCGCGCAACGCTGCCCGGCGCAAGGGTGCTGGTCCGCAATCGCGGGGGACGCTGGATCCCCGGCGTGATCGCCGCAAAGCCCCCGCATTTCATGAGCGCGGCGGAAAAGGAACGGCAGGGTACGCCCGAGATCCGCGATCTTACGATCGATATCGGCGCGCGAAGTGCAGAGGAAGCGGAAAAGAGCTTCGGCGTCCGCATCGGCGAGCCGGTCGTGCCGGACGCGCCGTTTCAATATGACGCGGAACACGGATTGTTCTTCGGCAAGGCGTTCGACTGCCGGATCGGCTGCGCGGCGCTCTTGGAGGTCATGCGGCGCATTGCGGACGAGGAACTTGCAATCGACGTCGTCGGCGCGCTGTCGGTGCAGGAGGAAGTCGGCGAACGCGGCTGCAAGGTGACGACGAACCGCATCCGTCCCGACGCGGCGCTTGTGTTCGAGGGCTGTCCCGCGGACGACACCTTCGGTGAACCGTACGCCATGCAGACGAAGCTGAAACACGGGTCGATGATCCGCTTTATGGATACCTCGGTCATCTGCAACCCGCGGTTTGTGCGGTACGCGCTGGATCTTGCGAATGAAAAGGGCATCCCCGCGCAGGCGGCGGTGCGCGAGGGCGGCGGCAACGACGCGGCGATCATCCAGTCTCAGCTTTTGGGCGCGCCTGCGATCGTGCTCGGCGTTCCGGTGCGCTACATCCACACGCCCGCGTGCATCGCGGCGGAAGCGGATTACGACGCGACGGTGGAGCTTGCGCTTGCGCTGATCCGGGCGATGAATGAATCGGTCATCCAATCATTTTAATATAGGAGGCAGTTATGAACGGAGATTTTACCCTGTATACCCCGACCAAGGTCGTGTTCGGACACGGCGTGGAAAAAAACGCGGGCGCCATGGTCAAGGCGTTCGGCGGCAAGAAGGTTTTGATCCATTACGGCGGGCAAAGCGCCGTAAAGTCCGGCCTGTTGAAGCGCGTGCAGGATTCGCTGACCAAGGAGGACATCGATTATGTCTCGCTTGGCGGCGTGGTGCCGAACCCGCGGCTTGAAAAAGTCTACGAGGGTGTGAAGATGTGCAAGGCGTACGGCGTCGACTTCATTCTCGCGGTCGGCGGCGGCAGCGTCATCGACTCGGCAAAAGCGATCGCCTACGCGCTTGCGGAGCCGAAGCGCGACGTTAGGGAGCTCTTCGAGCATACCCGCAAGCCGCTGGGATGCTTCCCGGTCGGCGTGGTGCTGACGCTCGCGGCGTCCGGCAGCGAGATGAGCGACAGCTGCGTCATTTCGTACGAGGACAAGAAGCGCGGCGTGAACAGCGACCTGTGCCGCCCGAAGTTTGCGCTGATGGACCCGGCGCTGACCAAGACCCTGCCCGCGTACCAGACCGCGGCGGGCTGCTCGGACATCCTGATGCACACGATGGAGCGGTACTTCGTCAACGGACACCGCATGGAGCTCACCGACGCGATTGCGGAGGGGCTTTTGAAGACCGTCATGCGCTATGCGGTCGTGCTGCGCGACGATCCGGAAAACTACGAAGCTCGCGCGGAGATCATGTGGGCGGGCTCGCTCTCGCACAACGGACTGACCGGCTGCGGAAACGACGCGGGCGACTGGGCGTGTCACCGGCTCGAGCACGAGCTCGGCGCGCTGTATGACGTGACCCACGGCGCGGGGCTTACCGCCATGTGGGGAAGCTGGGCGCGTTACGTCATGAAAAACTGCCTGACGCGCTTCGTCCGCTTTGCGATGTACGTCCACGGGATCAAGCCCTACGCGACCGACGAGGAAACGGCATTGAAGGGCATCGAGGCGACGGAGGACTTCTTCCGCAGTATCGGCATGCCGACGAATCTAAATGAGCTCGGCGTAAATCCTTCCGAGGACGATATCAAACTGCTTGCCAAAAACTGCGCGATCGCGACCGGCGGCAAGATCGGCAGCGCCAAAGTTTTGGTTGAATCCGATATGGAAGCGATCTATAAGATGGCGGCAAAATAAGCCGCAGCGATTTCACAGAGGCACTTCAAAAAAAGGAGTGTCTCTTTTTTTTTATAATTTGTACTTGACAAGTATATCGAAGTACGATATAGTATGTACATCGAAGCTCGATATATCGAACTGAGATAGGCAAGGAGGACCTATGAACGATAAAATCAAAAAGGTCTACGTTCCGATGACCGAATCCGCCTTCTATATTCTGTTTTGTTTACAAACGCCGCAGCACGGATACGGGATCAGTCAGCAAGTGAGAAAGCTGACCGGCGGCGCGGTCACCATCGGCGCGGGCACCATGTACGGCACGCTTTCCAAGATGGAAAAGGACGGTCTGATCCGCTTTTACAGCGAGGAGGACAAGCGAAGGCTGTATCGGATCACCGAACTCGGCAGAGAAGTCTTGGAAACCGAAATCAAAAGGATCGAACGACTTTATAAAAACAGCAAAGGGGAGAACATCGATGCGTAAAACAAAGATCCGTTTTTTCACGATCGCAGATTATGAGGACGAGGAGCTGTGGCTGAGGAAACAGCATCAGAACGGCTGGAAGCTCGTCAAGATGACGTCGCCGTGTTTCTATACGTTTGAAGAATGTGAACCGGAGGACGTCGTTTACCGGCTGGATTTCAAAAACGGCGAACAGACCGAGGAATACCTGCAGATGCTGCAGGACTTCGGCTGGGAATACTTTTTCCACTTGTTCGGCTGGCTGTATTTCCGGAAACCCGCAAGCGCGGCGAAGACGGAGGGGGAGGAGGAGCTGTTCAGTGACAACGCTTCCCGCGTGGACATGGCGGAGCACGTCGCGCGGACCAGGCTAATCCCGCTCATGGTGATCTTCCTCTGCTGCGTGATCCCGAATCTGATCAACGCGATGAACGGCGTCATGGGCAGACTCAGCACGTTCTTCGGCTTCTTTTTCGGCGTCATGTTCGGGATCTATCTGTTCATGATCATCCACAGCGGGATCAAGCTGAACCGGATTCGGGCAAAGTATAAGGACTGACCGCACCTGTAAGACGGCATGCAAAAACCTCCCCGCAGGGAGGTTTTGGTATGTTACATATTGCCGGGGCGTCGGGGTCGACGCCCCCTACGGGTAAAACGGATCGTAGGGGAAGGTATCACCTTCCCGCAATGCCTCTGAGCGCTTCCGCGGTCGCGTCGACGAGCGTTGCCGCCGCCATTGCGGGATCCCGGAGGATCGCGGCGCGCTGCGCGTTTTTGAGCATCCAGATCTCCTCGATCTGCAGGGTATCGAACGCGATCGAAAGCAAAGAGAGCCCGAAGCGGCGAAGAAACGAATCGCGCACCGCGTCCGCCGCTGCCGCGGCAAGGTCGTTCGTGTGCTTCGGCAGCTCGTGCGGGCGGATCCCGCTTTGAAACAGCGCGCCGACGGCGGTCGAAAGCGCGGAAACGATCTCCGCGTCGAGCTGCGGCTTCAGGTCCTTCCGTTCAAAGCGTTCCGCGACGTTGCCGATCGCGCGGTACAGCGCCGCGGGATCCTCGACACGGTAGGAATACACGCCCTTAAGCGAAACGGACAGATCGAAGTCCGCATCCATGTTGTCGTCGCGCACGCGGATCAACACCGGCGCGGGCGTTTCAAATGCATTGCCGTGACATTCCTTTGTATTGATGTAATAAACCCGATGGCGGTGCGGCTGGATGTCGCCGCCGCCGAAGCCGACGCGGTCCAGGACGTCGCGGAAGTATCCCGCCGGTCCTGCGGGACGGTCCGGATCGACAAAAATGTGCTCGCCGGGCTCGGTCACGACGTTGACGACCTTCTGATGCGATACGACGACAAGCGCCTGCCCGTCCGCAACGGACAGCAGCGAGCCGCTTGTAATGACCTCGTCGTCAATGCGGTCGTTTGCGCTGCGATCCGAAACGTGCTTGTGTCCGCGCGCCATCAGCACGTCGACGGGAAGCGCGTCCATGAAAAACGCTTCTTTCCATTGCTCTTTGGCAACGCTGCCCAGAGAGGATGTGATCGCCCGAATGATGCCCATATTATTCCTTTCCCTGCTGTCTGCACCAGGTGTTCATGACAAGCTTCACGGGCAAAAGCTTCACAAGCCGCACCTGCATCCGCACCGGGAAGCCCATGATCGAGACGGTCTTATTCTTCTTGAGGTCCTTCATCGCGCGATCCACGACCTGCTCCGCGGTATACCAGCGGTCGAAATAGCGGATCGTGTCGTCGTGCTTCGCGCGGTCGAAAAACTCGGTTTGGATCCAGCCGGGGCAGACGCACATCACATGGATCCCGCGGGTCTTGAGCTCGCGTCCGAGCGCGCGGGAAAAGCTCAGCACATACGCCTTCGACGCGGCGTAGACCGTCATGTACGGCACCGGCTGCCAGCTTGAATTGGAGCCGAGGTTCACGATCGCGTCGCCGCTTTGCATGTACGGGAGCGAGTAAAGGCAGATCGCGGACAGCGCCGTGTCGTTCAGCGCGACGATGCCGAGCTGGTTTTCGACGTCAAGGTCCTCGGCGGCGCCGAACAGTCCGTATCCCGCCGCGTTCACAAGGACCTTGATCTCCGGCTTTTCTTCCTCCAGAAGCGTCTTGTACGCGTGCTGATTCTCCGGCGCGGAAAGGTCCCAGCTGAGTGCGCGGACCGGCGTGCGGCATTCCGATTTGAGCGATTCAAGCCGCTCGGCTCTTCTTGCGATCACCCAAAGCTCGTCGAGGTCGAACGCCTTGTCGACTGCCTTTGCAAACTCTCTGCCCATGCCGCTGGACGCGCCGGTCACGACTGCGATTTTCATAACTGCCTCCGAAATAACCTGTTTTTTACAGTATACCCCGTTTTGCCGCGGATTTCCAGTCAAAAAAAGAAGATCCTCCGAAAACGGGAGGATCTTCCTGCAATACGAAAAGTGGTTATGCGCCGTAGGTGCACAGCGCGCCGAAGTCGAAGTCGACCGTTTCGAGCAGCTCAACGGTTCCGTCAAGCGCTTCGTAGAGATAGACCAGCGCATAATGCGGAACGGGGTTCGGCACGACCGGCGTGATCTTGCAGAGCAGGCAGCGGTTCGTTCCGGCGACGACCTGCGTTGCGATGTTTGCAACCGGCTCATAATCTGCGCCGACGAGCGCTGCAATCGCCTTTTCGAGATTGGCCTTGATCTCATCGGTGATCTCGGGGGACTCGGCATATGTCCAGCCGCCGTCGAGCGTTTCCTCTTCGGTGATCGGCTCAATGCCGTCGAATTCGTTCGGGATCACGGGCATGTCCGCGAAGTTCATGATCGTTGCGTTGCCGCTGAGGTCCGCGTAGACATAGATCAGCGTGTACTTCGGCTTTGCATCCGGATAAACGACCGTCGCTTTTGTCAGGAAGCAGTAATTTCTTCCCGCCACGATCTGTGTGCCGAGGCATGCGATCGGCTCGTAATCGACGCCGACAAGACCGTCGAGCGCTTTGTCAAAGATGGCGCGAAGTTCGTCGGTCATTGCGGGATCCTCCGCCGCTGCCCAGCCGCCGGCCAGAACGTCCGGATAGTTTTCTTCGTCGGTCTCGGTTTCCGTGTCCGCTTCGGCGTCAGCCTGTCCGTCAATCGCATCCGTGATCAGACCTTCTTCCGGCATGTCAAGATCGAAGTCGATGACGGAAGTCAGGGATTCATTGCCGTCTGCAGACACATAGCAGTATACGAGCCCGTAATGGGAGACGGGGTTCGGCACGACCGGCGTGACTTTGCAGAGGATGCAGCGGTTCGTTCCGTTGACGACCTGACTTGCGAGGTTTGCGATCGGCAGATAGTCTGCGCCGGCGAGACCTTCGAGCGCCTTATCAAGCTCCGCCTTAAGTTCATCGGAGACCGCGGGATCGCTCTCATAGGTCCAACCGCCCATCAGAGCTTCGGTCGAGGGAACGGAAACGGTGCCGTCTTCGTTCGGCACGACCGGCATGTCGACGATGTTCAGAAGCTGCGCATTGCCTTCAAGATCCGCATACACATACACCAGCTTGAACTGCGGAACGGCGTCCGGATAGACGACGGTGCCCTGCGTGAGGAAGCAGTAGTTCGTTCCCGCAACGACCTGCGTGCCGAGGCATGCGACGGGAACGTAGTTTACGCCGACGAGCTCTTTCAGCGCTTTTTCAAAGATTGCTCTGAGCTCATCTGTCATGGCGGGATCGTCGGCAATCGTCCAGCCGCCGGGGTTGCCGGGGAGAGGCTCGGTTTCCGGCTGCGCATCGGCTTCCGGCTGCACATTGGTTTCCGGCTGCTCTTCGATTTCGGGGGATTCAGTCGTTTCGACTTTGACGATGCAGGCAACAGTCGAGGTGAGCATCAGCGTGCAGAGCAGAATTGCGATCAGTTTTTTCATGGTTGTATATCCTTTCTTTAATTTGATGCTTCGGAATGAAACAAAGTCCGTACATAACCTATACTATATTGTAGCGGAAAAAGTTGCACGATGCAAGTTTTTTTATAAAAAGCCATGGACACGAACGTGGTTCGGCTTTATAATCAAACCGGAGGCTGTTATGGAACGACCCGATCACGATCTTGCATTCATGCTGCAGTATGAAAACATCGCCTGGTACGAGGACGGCGCGGTCCGTATTCTGGATCGTCGCTGCTATCCGCGCACAGTGTCGTTTGTTACCTGCAGAACGCACGGCGAAGTGGCGCAGGCGATCGCCGATATGGTGACGCAGAGCGCGGGACCGTATCCCGCGGCGGCGATGGGCATGGCGCTCGCGGCGTACGAATGCCAAAACGAAAGCGAAGAGAAGCAGCGCGCGTTTCTCACCGCGGCGGCGGAACGCATCAGCACCGCGCGTCCGACGACCGCAAAGCGCATGGCGCGGGTGTGCGAAACGATGCTTGCTGCGGCGGAGACGGCGTGGAGATCCGGCGCATCCGTACCCGAAGCGATCAAACGCCGCGCGATCGAGGCGAACGACAGCCGATACCGCAAGATCGCGAAGATTGCAGCGCATCTGGTCGACAAGTTCCCGGACGACGGCACGATCCTCACGCAGTGCTTTGCGGAGACGATCGTCGGCATGATGCTGCGCGAATCGAAGGAGCGGGGGAAGCGTCTGCGCATCTTCTGCCCCGAAACGCGTCCGTATTTTCAGGGCGCGCGGCTCACCGCAACGGTGTGTTACGAAATGGGCTTTGACGTGACCGTCATCACGGACAATATGCCGGCGTTTGTCATGCAGCGCGAGCGTGTGGACGTGTTCACCTCGGCGGCGGATGCGATCACAATGGACGGATACGTCGTCAACAAGGTCGGCACGTTCCAGATCGCGATCGCGGCAAAGCATCTCGGCGTGCCGTATTATGTTACCGGCGTGCCGGACACGGTGCATCCGACGATCGGCGACGTGCAGATCGAGTTTCGCGATCCCGCGTTCGTGCTCGAAGCGATGGGCGTGAAGACCGCGCGCGACGGGGTCAAGGGCTATTATCCGGCGTTCGATATCACGCCGCCGGAGCTCGTGACCGGCGTCGTGACCGACAAGGGCATTTTGAGTCCGTACCGGCTTTCCGATTACGGCGCGCGCGACGCGTACGAGGTCGTTGTATAACAGAAAGGAAACGATACATATGGTAGTGGTAAACGTATACGAACAGTATTTTGCGGCGGACTGCATTGCAAACAGCATTCACCGGCACGCGGCGCTGGTCATGCTGATCGCGACGTCCGAAAACGGCACGGTGCGTTATGAAGCGGCAGTGACGTTCTTCCCGCACATCGATGAGAGCGACTTTGCGGTCTCCTACGACGCGTACTATTCCGACGTGCTGTACGAGGCGCCGGGCAGACGTTCGAGAAAGCGCGAAGCGATGCTCATGGAGACCTTCCGCGAGGATATCGACGCGCTCTGCAAGCAGGCGGGCGGCACGGTCTATTGGGACAAGCCGCTCAAAGAAGCGCGCAGAGGCTGACGCCTCGGTCGGTTGAAAAGACTTTCAACCGACCGGTTTTCAGCTTTCGCCTGTCATACTTCGTATTCCCGGGCGGCTAAGCCCTTTGGAGTCAAATTCACCGCGCATGTCGCTGAATTTGACGGATAACACTTTATCATTCGTTTGCTGTGACGGAAGCGCCGTAGGAGACGCCGACCTCGGCGTCCCGAAATGAGGAGGGCATTATGAACATCACGGTATATCTCGGATCGACGCCGGGCAATGAGCCCGCGCTGGAGCCGGCGGTCCGCGCACTCGGCACTTGGATCGGCAATCACGGACACAATCTTGTTTACGGCGGCTCCCGCTGCGGACTGATGGGCATGCTCGCGGAGAGCGTGCTCAAAGCAGGCGGGCAGGTGTTTGGCGTTGAGCCGCAGTTCTTTGTGGACGCGGGGTTCGTCTACGACGCGATCACAAAGCTTTACGTCACGCAGGATATGTCCGAACGCAAGGCGAAGATGATCGAGCTCGGCGACGCGTTCATCGCGTTTCCGGGCGGCACGGGCACGCTTGAGGAGATCGCGGAGATCATGAGCAAGGTCGCTTTACGGCACCTCGACGCGCCGTGCATCCTCTATAATCTGAACGGCTACTACGACGGCATGCGCATGCTGCTCGACCGCATGCTTTCTTCCGAGCTGAGCACGCCGGAAAAGCTCAAAGGCGTCACGTTTGCCGAAACGCTCGACGATATCGCAAAAGCGCTCTCCTGAACAATTGCGGAGAGCGCTTTTTTTCATAAGGGTGTTTTTCAAACCGCGATTTGAAGGGGAGCTCGATTTTTTCGCCGTAAGCGCATTGACTTGCCGCTGCGGCGCTTTCTTTTGCCGGAGCGAAGACTCCGCGCGGGAAAACCTTTCCGTTCGGACCGGCTTTATCGGCTTGACACATATTCGGCAAGCGCAAGGGCGATCTCAAAATGCCCGGCGTCGTGCTGCGTATGCTCGATTTGCCCCTCTTCTTTTCTGTTGGTCCATTCCGGCGCGTCCAGAAGATCGCCGCCGGTAAAGAACATATAGACCTCCAGTCCGCGAAAATCGCATACCGCCTGCACCGCGGCGCCTTCCATCTCCACGGAGATGCAGCCGTCCGCCTTGTGCCGTTCAAAGTGATCGCAGGTCTCCCGGTAGAACGCGTCCGTCGTCCAGGTTTTTCCGAGGACGTACGGGATCCCGTTCTCCTGCATGAACGCCTCCACGATCGGCGCATTTTTGATTTTGATGTAATCGGATGCCGGGGCATAGTGGTACGAGGTCCCCTCGTCCCGGTACGCTTCGGTTGGGATCATGACCTTTCCCCGCGCGATTGCCTTGTCGAGACAGCCGGCACCGCCGAAGTGGATGATTTTATCTGTGTTCAGGATCTCCCGGATCTCTTCGACCGTTCCGACACAGGCGGGCGCGCCGACCCAGGTGCGGAAAAAGCCGTACTGTTTGCCGTGATGCGAAAGAAGATAAACGGACGTTGCGCCGTGCCCCATCAGCAGCTCGCCGACCTTCTCGCAGGGATAGTGCTCCGTCACATATCGTTCGATCACATGTGAAAATGTGAAGATGACCGCTTCGGCCTTCGGCGCGTTTTGATTGATCTTCGGATTGATCTTTGCGGGCGACCGACCGTCAAATGCGGATGTAATCATGGGGACGCCTTTGCCGTTCAGAAGCCGAGCGTGTCGTTGACCAGGATCACATGGATGCGGTCCTTATGCCGCGAAAACCGCGTGATGAGGAACTGGCAGCAGATCGTATCCGGCGATTTGCAGTTCATACAGGCGCCGGTTTTGGAGCACGGGGTATTCAGCCCGAAGCGCTGCGCGTTGATCGGCGCGGCGACATTGCGCGCACGCTTCATGGCGCCGTCGAGATCGGAGCAGACCTTGTTCATGCCGACGATGAAGAGAACGTGCTTCGGACCGTTCGCAATGCACGAGACGCGGTTTGCGTTGCCGTCGATATTGACGAGCTCGCCGTCCTCGGTCATGGCGTTCGCGCTCGAAAGGAACCAGTCCGCGTCGTACGCCGCGAGCATCGCTTCCCGCGGGTTTTCGTACTTCATGCGGTCGATGAAGGTGTAACTGCCGGTTTTCACGGCTTCGACAAGCCCGATCTCATGCGCGCTCAAAGCGCCGCCCATCGTGACCTTGCTGCCCTCGGGGATCAGGGAAAGCGCAAGCCGCTTTGCTTCCTCGCGGTCCTTTGCGTAATACCCCGTCATGTTGCGCGAGCCCAAGCCCTTGATGACCTTTGCCGCAAGCAGTTCGTTTCGCTTTTCGATATTCCGATCCATAAGAACCTCCCGTATTTTTGATGCTTTATTATACCTTGCGCGCAGACGCAAATGCAATGCTTTTTTCAGAAGAAAGAGCGCAGAACCGAAGCCCTGCGCCCTTCCCGTGGGTGTGTATTCGGACGGATCGCCCGAAGCTTACCGTTCTTTTCCGAAGAAGAACACCGCGACCGTGCCGGGACCGGCATGGCAGCCGATGATCGCGCCGATGTTGTACATTTCGATCTCGCCTTTGATGTTTTTGAACCGTTCTTTGATCTGCACTCTGACGCTTTCCGCGTCTTCGAGACAGTCCGAATGGCTGATAAAGACGCGTCCGCTGTACGAAGCGCCGTCGTCCGCAAGCTCCTCCATCTGATCGACAAGCGCTCTCAGCGCGCGCTTTTTGGTGCGTACGCGGGAATACACCGCAAGATGTCCCGGATGGTCCATGCGCATGACCGGACAGATGCCGAGCAGGTTTCCGATCCTGCCGGCGGCGGGGGAGATGCGTCCGCCGCGCATGTAGTACGTCAGCGTCGTCGAGCAGAACAGATGCTGGACGCGAAGGCGGTTTTTGAGCGCCCAGTCATAGAGCTCGTCGATCGTTTTGCCCTCGTCGCGAAGATCCGCGAGCGCCTGCATGAGAAAGCCGAAGCCGGACGACGCGCCGCGCGAATCGACGATAAACAGTCTGCGCTCCGGGAACCGTTCCTTCATGAGGTCCACGGCGGCGAGCGCAGCCTCGAACGTGCCCGAAAGCCCGCTCGAAAGCGTAACGTGCAGAACGTCCTTGTTTTCGGTCTCAAAGAGCTTTGTGAAGTATTCGACAAAGTCGGCGGTGTTGATGAGCGTAGTGGTGCCGACCTCGCCCTTGCGGATGCGGTCATAGAACGCCTTCGAGGACATGGTCTTTCCGAGATCGTCCTTAAAGGGTACGCCGTCCAGCGTATAGTCGCTGTATATCAGGCGGACGTCCATGGAATCCAGCTTTTCCTGCGTAAGGTCGACGGGCGAGCAGCAGCTCAGGATGTAATCGTGCATCGTTTATTCTCCTGATTCAAGGTATATTTCACAGCATAGTATATTTGACGCCCCTGTGAAAAGGCAATCTATTGAATCGGCGCTGCGCTCTACTGTATGAAAAAAACACGGTAGAATCCGTTTTCGGGACTCTACCGTGCGTGGAATTGCAGTATTTCTGCGGGTTTTCGGCTCGCGTTATCTGCTGAACAGGACCTCGGCGTCCGGACCGTAGTACTGTGCGCGCTGTGCGTTGGCGTCGCCGCCTGCCCAATGGTGCGCCGTGCGGTAAGCATAGGAGAACAACTCCTTCAGCGTAACATTCCTGTCGCCGTTGCTGTCTGCGGGCATCGCTGTGCTTGTGTAGCTGATGCGCACACCGCTCGGATACTTGCAAGCCATGCCCTTGATGATCGCCGCGGTAAACGCGCCCTGCCGATAGCCCGAGCCGTCGAAGTAGCCGTCAAGGGAGGTCTGCGTCTTGGAAGCGGCGGTGATCACGATGAATTTGCTCTTCTTGAACTCGCCCAGTTTGGCGTCCTTCGAGCGCACGCCTGTTTCGAGATCGTAGCCGGCGAAGGCGTCGATGACCTCGTTGTTGAACGCATCCAGCACATTTTCGCCGTTCAAAGACTTGTCGATCGTCGCGCCGCTGTGGCAGCTGTCGAGGATGACGATGACGCGCCCGTTGACTTTGTTGAGCTCGTTGGCGAGCATTGACAGCGGGATATAGGTATTATCGACGCCGACGAGTCCGCCGAGAACGTTGTTGTCATTCGAGCTCATGCCGTGTCCGGAGTAATAGAACAGGGAAACGCTGTCCTTGGTCGTATCCTTCGCAAGACCCCGGATGTCGGCAATGATCGCGGCAGCATATGCGTTTGAATATGCCATCGTAACATATTTGTTCTTCAGACCAAACAGCATGCCCATCATGGATTGCGCATCGTTGACGCACCCATACAACGGGCTGCTTGCATACTTGTTCTGACCGATCAGCAGCGCGCGGTATTTCGGCATCGATCTTGCCGTCACGATGTTCGACCAGCCGCCGTAATACGTCATACCTTCAAACTTTTGATACGAACGGACGCGGAAGTAGTAAGATGTCCCGGTATACGAGTTGCTTTTCAGACCGGTGACGACACGCTGCGTCGCAGACGGGCTGCCGACCGTGACAAGCTGTACGTTCTGCGTAAACTGAATGTTCGTCGCGCTCTGGATCTGGTAACCGGTAAAGAGCGAGCTCGGCTGCCATTTCACCGTGACCTTCTCAGTACCAAGCGTTGCGGAGGTCGCCGTGCGCGTGGTGATGCGCACGGTCGTTTTCAGCGGACCGACAAGACCGAGATTGAAGTTGCCGGAGTCGTTGTTGACGTTGCCGCCGATTGCAGCGCCGGAGACAGGATCGGTGCGGCGCGTAAAGTACGCTTTGACGCCGTACTGATACCGCGTGCCGGCATAGACCTTGTGATTGGCGTCGGCGCCGTCCGTGTAGATCGTTGCGGTCGTGTTGTCCCACCGCGCGAACGTCGTCCAGCCGTTCGTGGTGCTGCTCCACGCTCTGCGGTAGATGACGTAGCCCGCCGCGCCTTCGACCGGCTCCCAGGTCACTTTAATGCCGTCCGCGGTGTTTTCGACCGCGGTCGCCGTCGTCGCGGGCAGGTAGATCTTGAACGACCCGCGGCAGGTTCCGGTCAGCCCGTTTTTGAACGTGACGAACACATAGCCCGTTCCGGCGTTCGTGTTCTCCTTATATTCGTAATCATAATTTGCCGGATCGACCGTGCTGCCGTCCGTCTTGTTTATCACCGTGAACCGCGGCGTCTGCGCGCTGCCGTTCGCGATCACATACGCCGTCGCGCCCTTGAACTGCACGTCCTCGGCGCTCCACTCGACGGCTGCGTCAAGCGTAAGGATCGGAATATCCTCGACCGTTTTGGTCTGCGTTTCAAACGCCGGATTGGCAAACGTCGCCGTATAGGTCGTTTCGCCCGGCTCGGTATAGGTCGCGGGCTTTGTCACTTCGCTTGTCGTCCGGACCGTTTCGGTTTCGACGTGCGACGCGTCGTTGGCACAGACGCGCGAGGCGGTGACGCTCGTATTGTCGCCCGCCCAGACATAGGTCGGCTCGCCCCACGCATGTCCGGTAGCGGGGATTGCTTTTTCCTCACGGCTCAGCTCCTTGCCGCAAACTGCGCAGTATATGACTTCTTCGGCATATCCGTCCTCGGTGCAGGTCGGCGCAGTTCCGTTTTCATATACCGGCTCGCCGGGCGTATGATCCCCCATCGGAAGCTCCTTCTGTTCGCGGCTGAGTTCCTTACCGCAGACCGTGCAGCATACGACTTCGTCATAATGCCCGTGATCAATACATGTCGACGGGACTTCGTTTTCATAGGACGGATCCCCGGGAACGTGCGGATTGACCGTGACGTCGTAGGTCGTTGTTAAGGATTTGAACGTGACCGTCAGCGTATGTACGCCGGTTTCGCCCGCTGCATAGCCGCTTACCATATCAACGGTGATCGGTTCTTCTTCCTCAATATCGGGGTCGTAGCGGACGGTGAGCGTACCGCCCGTGGTATCGAGCGGCTGATCGAGACAGTAAGTGCATTTGTCCGGCAGCGTTTTGATCTCGATCGAATACGGCATAAGATAGTGCCATGTCGCATTGATCAGACGCTCGTTATTGCTGCTGCCGATCGAAATTTCGTCGCGCATGCTTTTTGTGCCGTAATAGTAAACATCTTTCAAGCGAGCAGTGCATTCCGCAAAGGCGTCGTTTGAGATGCTTGTCAGACTGCCGGGGAGGGTGATGGATGTCACATTTTGGCATCGATAAAACGCGCAGATAGCAATGGTGGTTACGCCGTCGGGGACCTCATAGCTTGTTCGGGGAGAACCTGCAGGATATAGTTTCAATGTTTTCAGGTCTTTTGAATATACAACGCCGTCTACATCGCAAAAGGACGCGTTTCCTTCGTCAACAAATATATCCGTCAGACCGGTACATCCGTAAAAAGCAGTGCTTTCGATGTAAGATGCATTTGCCGGTATTGTAATTTGTGCGAGTGAATTGCAATTCCCGAATGCGTATTGCCTTATTTCTGCTGCGCCGCTGCCGAGCGTGACGGATTGTAAATTGAGGTTATTATAGAAACCGTAATCAGGTATGATCGAAACACGATCCGGGATCGTGATTTCCTGCAGATTGCATTTATAGAAAACCCGGGTGCCCAACGAGGTCAGATTGTCCGGAAGTGTAATGCTTGTCAGAGAATAACAGCAATTGAAAGCATCGGATCCGATTTTTGTTACGGTTTTCGGGATTGAGACGTCCGCCAGATTCGAGCATCCTCCAAACGCTGAATTTCCAATGCTCGTCACGCCGTTTCCGATCACGACCTTTTTGATTTGCGTCAGGTAAGCGCTCCACGGCTGCGTATTCTGGGTAAAGTTGTTCATCTTTCCGCTGCCGGTGATCGTCAGTGTGCCGGTGGATTCCGTAAACGTCCAGGTCAGATTGTCCCCGCAGCTGCCGGAGGCGTCCGAGGACGTTTCGGGAATGTCGATCGCGCCTTCCGGCTCGTCCGAAACGGCAGGGGGAAGGAACGCATACGGTTCTTCGTCCGGCGTCTCTGCGTCGGGCAGGTCGATCTCTTCCGTCTCGTCGGACAGAATATCTCCATCCGTCGGGAGCGCGTCGGGTTCGTCGTCTGCGGCGCCGAACGGGATCGACGTGAACAGCAGAACAAGACCGAGGAGAATGGCAAGCAGGCGTTTTTTCATCATTCGTACTCCCTTTGATCGCAACCGGCTTTCGGATCGGACGGTTCTTACGATCATATAATCTCATCATTTATTATAACGGAGGATGCTTCAAATGCAAACAAAACGAGGTGAAAAAAGGCGGATATTCCGAACAAAAAAACACGGCAGGATCCGGTTTTCGGACTCTGCCGTGCGTAAAGCCGCAGTATTTCTGCGGGGAATCAGAACTTTCCGGAATGCCCGCCGTGCGTGCCGCCGGAGGAGGAATGGTGCGTCGTGCTGCCGCCGTGGAAGCTGCTGCCGCCTCCGCCGCTGCGCCCGCCGCCGGACGACGATTGCTGCACGACATGGACCGAACGCGTGGTGTGCGTGCCGAGCAGCACGTTCGCGTTCTGCGTCATCGTAAACGACGAGGGCTCCATATACGCCTCGGCGCTCGTCTGCTTGTTCACGCTGGTGAGCTGCCGCTTCAGCGCGTTTGCCGGGATGAACCCGAAGAGCAGACCGGCGATCGAAGCGATCGCGAGCGTGAGCCAGTTGACCGGACGCCAGTTGAGGATCTTTTCTCCGCGCTCGGCAAAGGCGGCGAATGCGCCGGGGATATCGTTTGCCTTCAGGTACGGATCGATCGCCTTTACAAGCTTTGCGGTCCGCCTTGCGCTGAACTTATTCGACGCGAGATCGCCTCTGACGGCGACGGCGCTGCCCGTTGCGTTTGCGCCGAGCACGGCGGCGTTTGCTTCGAGCACCGTTTCACCGTTCAGGAAATCTTCCGCAAGCGCTTTGGGATCCTGCGCGGTCTCGTCATAGAGGAAGTACAGCGCGATGCCGTGCTCCGCATACAGCGCGCGAAGCTGTTCGTTGGCGCTGAGACGCTGCGAGTCGTTGAACTCGTTTCCGACGAGAACGTGCGCATAGTCGCTGATGATCTCGCTGCACAGGTCCATGTATGCGGACAGGGCGCCGTTTGTGTCGTTCGATCCGAGATACGGTTCGACGGCGTCCTTCACAGCGGCGAACTTCTCCGCCGTGAATTTCGCGTATGCCGCGGAGCCGACGGTCAGTATAACGTGTCCGTTCGGACCGCCCACGAGCACGATCGCATTGCTCTCTAAAAGACGGTTTTTAACGAAATCTTCCGCAAACGCGTCCGCGTCCGTGATCACGCTGTTTTCGAGGAAATAGATCCCGATGCCGTAGCGGTTTGCGATGGATTCGGCGCGGTCGTTGAAGGGCAGCAGCCGGTAATCGGTCCAGCCTTCGATGTAGATGCGGCGGTGATCATAGGGGATGCCGTCGCGCGCGGTTTTCAGAAGGTATTCGCAGCCGTCCGCAAAGGCGGAGAAGCCGCGGGAATAGTCGTTGTCGGAAAGGTACGGCAAGAACGACGTTTCCAGATATTCCTGAATGCCGTAGTCCGTGAACGCGGTGATCCCGTAGCCGCTCGTGCTGATCGCGAAGTCGCGGTCCTCCATGGCAAGCAGCAGCAGAATGCCGTCGCCGTCGATCGTCGTGCCCTCTTCGTTCGGCTTCGCGCCGTAGCCGTAGCCGTTATAGTCGAAGTAATCGTCGGCATACGCTTCGGAGGTCTTGTTCCCGAGGCTCTGCACGGTCACGATCACGACGTCGCAGCGGTATTCGCTGCCGATCTCTTTGAGCCGGATCGAGAGCGCTTCCGCTTGGTTTTGGGTCAGAAGATGCGCATGGTCGACCAGCGTCGGCTTGCCGCCGTCGGTCAGTGCGATATAGTCCGGTACCGTTTCCGAGTCCGGTTCGCCGGCGGCGTGCGCCGCATCCTGACCGTGCGTGTCGAAATACGCGCCGAGCGCTTCGTCCGCCGCGTTATAGAACGCAAGCAGTTTTCCCTGCGGATCGCCTTTGACCGCGCGGTACGCGTCCATGAGCGGACCGTCGACGACGTCGTCGTTCAAAGCGGCTTCGGCGATCGAACCGATCTGCAGCGCGTAGCGGTATTCCGCGCTGAAGCCGAACACCAGCGCGTTTTCCTCGACGACGTGTTCCGCCGCAAACTGCATGATGTAGGACGGCAGATCCTCGACGTCGCTGTAATAGAAGTAGTAGACGCCGACGCCGCGGTCCCGGGCGATCTCAACGGCGCGGGCGTTGATGGTTTCAAGCTCCTCCGCCGTTAAAATATCGTCGTCGACATACACATACTGCCCGTTGTCCGCGTGCGTCGTCAGCACGGGAAGGACCAGCAGCAGTGCGATCAGTAAAGCAGAAAACAGTCGTTTCATAAGCAGCCGCCTCCGCATCCGAGAAAATGTCCGAGCAGGCAAAGTCCCGCAAGAATCCCCGCGATGATCCCGCCGTACAGGAAGCGGAATTTCCAAAGCCTGCCCTTGTCGAGCGGAAGGTTGCCGACGAGCTTGCCGGTCTGTCCGTTCATGGCGAAGGTGTAGAGCTTGCCGTTCCACTTGACGTGCAGAAGCCATACGGGCAGCAGCGCGTACTCGCGGGTGTTGTTGCGCTCCGAAACCGTCGTGCTCTCCAAGGCAACGCTGCTGAATCCGCCGGTCGTTGCGGAAAGCCGGGCGCTCATCGTATTGGTGAACCGCGTTTTTGCGCGCTCCACGCTGACGTCCGCATCGACGTCGTAGCGGTCGGAGAAGTAACCCGAAAGGTACGCGGTCTGGAAATCGACCGCCTCGTCGAAGTTGAACGGCTCCAGCGAATCCATCAGCGCGTCGTTCATTTTTTCCGAGCCGTCCACCGGAATGCGGGAAAACCGCGCGGTCGCGGCGCGCAGAAGCGCATAGTTGGAGGTCTCGACGTAATCGTAGTTGCCGTCCGTCCACGCGCGCGAGGTAGTGCCCTTGAAGCGCGAGCTTGCGGAAACGTCCGACGAGAAGAGCCAGAACGGGACGTACATGCCCTTGATCTCCTCAATGCACGACTCCGAGCGGAACGCGTTCGGGAGCAGCTTCTTGCCGTGCAGATGCTTGCGGAATGCGTCCTGCGCCGCTTTTTTGTCGAGCTTGAACGGCAGCACCAGATCCGGCTTCCATTCGCCGGTGAACTGCCGCTTCATGATGACGGTGTTGTCGCAGAACGGACACCGCGCACTCGCCAGCGTATCGTCGCCTAGCACCTCGCCGCCGCACGCCGCGCAGGTGTACACATTAAGCCCCGTGGCTTCATCCTTTTCCCAGCGCTCCGCGTCCTTCGACCACGGATCGCTCGTTTCGTTTTTGGCGTCTTCTTTGAGGAAGCTGTCGTAATCGATCAGATCCTGCGGGGAAAACGACGAGTCACAGTACGGGCAGACGACCTGCTGCGATCCGCTGTCAAACTGCAGGGACGCGCCGCAGGCAGGACATCTGTATTCCAATAATTGCTGTGGCATCCGAATCTCCTTCCTGTCCGGTCAAACGGATCCGTTCGACCGATTTGAAACAAGCGGAGGGTGCGGCGCCGCACCCTCCGCATCGGGGTCGTAAAAGGGCTCAGCCTTCAATGCGGGAACCGCATTCGGGGCAGAATTTCATCGCCGGATCTGCGGGCGTATAGCCGCACTTCGGGCAGCGGCGAACTGCCGCCTCGGGCTTCTTCGTGCCGCACTGCGTGCAGAACTTGCCGGTGTTCACAGCGCCGCACGCGCAGGTCCAGGATCCCGCGGGCGCGGGCTTCTTTTCGCCGCACTCGGGGCAGAAATTGCCGGTTGCGTTCGCGCCGCACTTCGGGCACTTCCAGGTGTTGGCAGCCTGCGCCTGCGCTTCCTTCTGCTGCTGTCCCATCTGGAACAGCGCCGCGGTGTTGCTGCCCATTGCGCCGCCTGCCTGACCGACCATGCCCATGCCCATGAAGCCTGTCATTGCGCCGTTCGTGTTGCCGGCGGCGGTCTTCATCGCTTCTGCGGTCGCCTGCGTCATCGTCGCAGCCGCCATCGTGGGATCGCGGTTGATCGCCGCGCGCTGCGCCGCCTTGATCATCTCCGCGTCCTCTTCGGTCAGCGTGATCGGATTCATCGCGATGGAGACGACTTCAAGACCTCTCTTCTCGCCCCAGAGCTTGCTTAGCTCGATGTTCATCGCCTCGCAGAGCTCGGTGGTGTGCGCCGGGACCTGGTTCGGACGCACTTCAAGCTCGGAGATCTTCGCCATTGCGGGCTGCAGGGCGTTGACGAACTCGGTCTTCAGCTGTGCGTCGATCTCGCTGCGGAGATAATCGCCGGAGACGTTGCCGCAGACTTCCGTGTAGAACAGGATCGGGTCGACCATCTTGTAGGAGTAAACGCCGTTGCAGCGCAGGCTCACGTCGATGTCGAGGTTGATGTTGTGATCGACGACGCGGAACATGATCGGGTTCGACGTGCCGAACTTGTTGTCCATGATCTCCTTGGTGTTGAAGTAATAGACGCGCTGGTCCTTGCCGGTGTCACCGCCGAACGTGAAACGGCGACCGAGCGTCTTGAACGACTGGAGAATGCTCTGCCCGAGGCTGCCGGCGAAGATGCTCGGCTCGGTCGAGGTGTCATAAACGAACTCGCCCGGCTCTGCGCAGACTTCCACGACCTTGCCCTGCTCGACGATGATCATGCACTGACCGTCGGCGACCGCGATGACGGAGCCGTTAGAAATGATGTTGTCGCTGCCCTTCGTGTTGGAGGAGCGGCTGCCCACTCTCTTCTGTCCCTTGGTGACGAGAACGTCCTTCGGGAGCGCTTCACAATAGAAAAATTCCTTCCACTGATCGGCAAGAACGCCGCCCAATGCGCCGATACCGGCTTTGATAAGTCCCATAGTGTTTCTCCTTTCAATTTGTAGCTGCTATCGAAAAAGGGTAAAATCCTTGATCGCCTTATCGTTCGCGCGCTTCCGCGTACGGATCGCGCACCTTTACAGAATAGGGGTTCTTGTTTTCGGGGACGGGGATGCGGTGCGCGCTGCCGTACCGCGCGAACATCACGAGCAGCGTCCGCAGCACGATCAAAAGGACCCACGCGCCGAGCGCCGCCCAGAACCATACGAGCGGCAGGCCGATCGTAAAGTGCAGCACGAGCAGGATCCACGCGGGGATCGTCCACAGAAAATACAGGATCGCATTCCACAGAACGCACAGGAAAAATCCGCCGCGGTCTTTCTGTTCCATGCCGCTTCTCCTTCCGATACTATTCCTCATATATTATAGCGGATCCACATGCAAATTGCAAATGCATTTTTGTGACATTTGTGTTATACTGATGCAAACGGGAGGTGAAATCATGCTCGACACACGACTTTCGTCCTATCTGAACGGGATCCTGGACCTTGCGAGCGCGCTTTCGGAGTGGATCGGGTACTCAAACGCCGGCGTTTCCGCGTATACGAAGGATGGGTGGGAGGACGCGTTCCGCCGCCACTATCACATCAAGCAGTTCACGCCGGTCCCCATCGAGGAGACCTTTTATCAGACGCTCGTGCAGTGGCTCGGCAGCACCTCGTTCGGGCTCGTGAAACACACGGTCGACTGCATCACGCACAAGCTCGGCGAACCGCTCGCCGTCTACCGCGCGGAAAACGAGCAGGCGCTGATCGACCGGCTCAGTAGCTGCAACGGTCACATCGGCGCGTACTATTTCACCGAGGACGTCTTTTTCGTCGCCTTCGAGACCCACGTTCTCGCGTTCATCATGGGAAATTGGGAATAAATCAAACGATCCTCCGCACACCGGCGGAGGACCTTTTTGCCTTTCGGGACGCGATATGCCGCTGCGCGGCGCGTCACCGCCCGATCAGCCGGAACAGTTCCTGCGCTTCGGCGCAGGTCAAGGGCTTATCCGAGATCATGCGGAACAGGTACGGAAAGATCGCGTCGAACGGCGGTTCGCCGGAAAGTTCGGCGTGCCGGTCCATCCAGTGCGCGATCGCCATCGAATCGCCCGGGTTCAAAAAGGTCTCGGGATGCACGCCGTCAAGCAGCTCTCGGAGCTTGCGAAGCTCCAGATCCGTTTCCGATTCGGTCGAAAATCGTCCGGCGGGCTTCGGTACGGGCTTGACGCTTTTTCGGTACGGGCGTACGTCGCGCGGGTCCTCGCCGTAATCGCAGAGCAGCTCACGATAGAGCCGATAGCATGCCATTGCGTCGCACAGCGCGTCGTGGTGGCTTTCGAGGGGAATGTCGAACGCGGTGCAGAGCGTATCGAGCCGGTAGCTTCCGTAGGTTTCGCGGGCAAACCGCCTTCTTGCCATCTGCACGGTGCAGCAGTAGGTGATCTCCGGCACGGGAATGCCGTATCGTTCGAGCGTGCCCGTGATCATGCCGAGGTCGAACGCGGCGTTGTGCGCGACGACGACGGAATCGGTAAAGTATGCAGCAATGCGTGACCAAAGCGTCGGGAAATTCGGCGCGCCCTGTACGTCCGCAGGCGTGATGCCGTGGATCGCGATGTTCATCGGGTCGAACGGGACCTCCGGATCGACAAGGAATGATTCGATTTTGACGATTTCGCCGTATTCCGCGACGACGATGCCGATCTGACAGACGGCGGCGTCACGACCGTTCGGCGTCTCGACGTCGATCGCGACGATGCGTGTTTCTTTCGTTTCCATGCATACAGTATAGCAGAGTCCGCGGTTTTTCGCAACGATTGTGAAACCGCGGAAAAATCCGGTGTGCGGCGCTTGCGAACGCCGCCGTTTTGTGGTATAAGTATCTTAATGAAACAATAGGGGTGGAATCGTCTTCCATGGAAAAAACAAAGAAAAAAGGACCCGGCATCAGGCATCTCAAACCGTGCGTGAAGGGCTATGTCACGCCGTCGGTGCTTACGCCGGTGCTGATCGTATTCGAGGTCGCGCTGGAGATCCTGATCCCGCTTCTCATGGCGGCGCTCGTCGACGGCGGTCTGTACCGGGTGGACAAGTTTCAGCTGCAGGGTGTGATCTCTCACCTGCCGTACCGGAACAATCTGCAGTTCGTGCTGTGGGTCGGCGGGCTGATGGTGCTTGCGTCGCTTCTTTCACTGCTTTGCGGCGCGCTCGCAGCGCGCACGTCGGCGGTCGCGTCGATGGGCTTTGCGAAGAATCTGCGCGAACGGATCTTCGGCAAGATCCTGCAGTTCTCATTTAAGAACACCGACCGGTTCCAGACCTCGTCGCTGGTCATCCGCGCGACGACGGACGTCAACAACCTGCAGAACACCTACCAGATGTTCCTGCGGATGATGTTCCGCGCACCGATCATGATGGTGCTTGCGGCGGTCATGTCGTTCCGCATCAACGTGAAGCTGTCGTACATCTTCGTGATCGCGCTGCCGCTCGTGCTGACGCCGATGCTGCTGTTTATGTTCATCGGACGCAAGCGATTCAAGATGATGTTCACAAAGATGGACGCCATGAACAGCGCCGTGCAGGAGGACCTGATCGGCATGCGCGTGGTCAAGTCGTTCGTGCGCGGCTCGCATGAGAACGGCAAGTTCCGCGACAGCGCCGACGATCTGATGCGGACGCAGATCTACGCGCAGAAGCTCTTTTCGTTCGCGAACCCGATCCAGCTCGGCGTGATGTGGGGCGCGACGATCCTGCTGTGGCTGTTCGGCGGACGGATGAGCATTTCGCCGGACGGGAACCTGCCCATCGGCGAGCTGACCGCGCTGATCGGTTACGCCACGCAGGTCATCGCTTCGCTGCAGATGGTCTCGATGTTCCCGCTCATGCTTTCGAGAATGCGCGCGTCCTTGGACCGCATCAACGAGGTGTTTGAGGAGCAGATCGATATCGAATCGCCCGAAAGCGACCTCGTCGTCGAGACCGGCGAGATCGAGTTCGATCACGTTGACTTCTCGTATTCCGGCAATCCGGAGGTTCTGAACCTCAAGGACGTCAGCCTGCATATCCTGCCGGGGCAGACGGTCGGCGTCATCGGCGGCACGGGTGAGGGCAAGTCGACGCTCGTGCAGATGATCCCGCGGCTTTACGACGTGCTTGCGGGCGCGGTGCGCGTGTCGGGGCACGACGTGCGCGAATACAGCCTGAAGGCGCTGCGCGACGGCGTTTCGATGGTGCTGCAGAAGAACATGCTGTTCTCGGGCAGCATCCGCGAGAACATGCGCTGGGGCGATCCGGACGCGACGGACGAACAGATCCGCGAGGCATGCAGAATCGCGTGCGCCGACGGCTTTGTCACGGCGTTTCCGGACGGGTACGACACCGACCTCGGGCAGGGCGGCTGCAACGTGTCCGGCGGACAGAAGCAGCGGCTTTGCATCGCCCGCGCGCTTTTGAAGAAGCCGAAGATCCTGATTCTCGACGACTCGACGAGCGCGGTCGACACCGCGACCGAGGCGAAGATCCGGGACGGTCTCAAGAAACTCACCGACATGACCAAGATCATCATCGCACAGCGCATCACCTCGATCATGGGCGCGGATCAGATCATCGTCATGGAGCACGGCGCGATCTCCGACGTCGGCACTCACGAGGAGCTGTTGCGCCGCAGTCTCATCTACCGCGAGGTCTATGAATCGCAGGTCAGAGAGGAGGCGAATGCGTAATGCCGCCGAGAGGAAGCTCTTTCAACAGCAAAATGGGCGGAAAGCGCGCCGAAAAGCCGCTGAAAACGCTCGTTCGCCTGTTCCGCTATTTCAAAAACTGCACCGGCATCCTGATCGTTTCGATCATTTCGATCCTTGCGTATTCCGCCGCGTCCAACTATGCGGTGCTGATGACAAAGAAGCTGGTCGAGGTGCTCGAAGCCGGCATCGGCGCGGATATGGCGAAGTACGCCGCGCTGCTCATCGGCATGGCGATCCTGTACGCGATCGCCGTCGTCACCAACTTCCTGCTGAACCGGCTGATGCTCTCCTGTTCCGCGCGCGTTATGTGCGCGCTGCGCAAGGAGATGTTCGAAAAGATGCAGCAGCTTCCGATCGCGTTCTTCGACGGACGCACGCACGGCGAGCTGATGAGCTATTACACCAACGATACCGAGGCGGTCAACGAGCTTCTGCACCATTCGATCACGCAGATGCTGATTTCGATTTCCTCGCTCGTCTTCGTGTTCGGGCTGATGGCGTCGCTGTCCATACCGGTCGTGTTCATCATGATCTGCATGGGCGTAACCGTGTTCTACGTGATGCGCGGCGTCACGAAAAAGAGCCGCCGGAACTTCAAAAAGCAGCAGTACGAGCTGGCGGCGGTCAACGGCTACATCGAGGAGATGATGGAAGGTCAGAAGGTCGTCAAGGTCTTTACGCACGAGGACAAGGCGAAGGCGGGCTTCAAGGTCCACAACGACGAGCTCTGCAAGGTCGCGACCGACGCGAACACCTACGCAAGCATCGTCGGTCCGCTGATGAACAACATCTCCCATATCTTTTATGCGATCACCTGCACCGTCGGCGTACTGCTGGCGGCGCCGGTCCCGGGAGAGGATTTCCTGCTCGAAAACACCTGGTTCGCCTCGCATCAGGCGTTCCTGGTGGAGGGCAGCGCCCTGATCGCGTCCCTGCAGTTCGTGCGGCAGGTTTCTAACCGCATTTCGCAGATCTCGCAGCAGTTCAACTCGATCCTCCTTGCACTTGCGGGCGCGGAGCGCATCTTTGCGCTCATAGACATGCCCGCCGAGGTCGACGAGGGCACGGTCACGCTGGTCCGCGTCGAGGAGAAGGACGGAACGCTCAAAGAGACCGACCGCCGCACCGGGCATTGGGCGTGGAAGCGCGGGGAGGAACTCATCCCGCTGCGCGGCGAGGTGCGCTTCACCGACGTCGATTTCAGCTATGACGGCAAAAAGCAGGTGCTCACCGACGTCACGCTGTACGCGCATCCGGGGCAGAAGATCGCGTTTGTCGGCTCTACCGGCGCGGGCAAGACGACGATCACGAACCTGATCAACCGCTTCTATGACATCGCGGACGGCACGATCACCTACGACGGCATCCCGGTCCGCGAGATCAAAAAGAACGCGCTCCGAAGCTCCCTCGGCATGGTGCTGCAGGACACGCATCTGTTCTCCGGCACGGTCATGGAAAACATCCGCTACGGCAGACTCGACGCCACCGACGAGGAGTGCATCGAAGCGGCAAAGATCGCAAACGCGGACTTCTTCATCACGCATCTGCCCGAGGGCTATCAGACGCAGCTCGTCGCGGACGGCGCGAACCTCTCGCAGGGACAGCGGCAGCTCATCGCGATCGCAAGAGCCGCGGTCTCCGACCCGCCGGTGTTGATCCTCGACGAGGCGACGAGCTCGATCGATACCCGCACCGAGAAGCACATCGAGAAGGGCATGGACGCGCTGATGCACGGACGTACGGTGTTCGTCATCGCGCACCGGCTCAGCACGGTCCGCAACAGCGACTGCATCATGGTCCTCGAAAACGGCAGGATCATCGAACGCGGCGACCATGACGCACTGCTGAAGCAAAAGGGCAAGTATTACGAGCTCTGCACCGGCACGTCTGAACTGAGCTAAAGCTTCGGTCTGTCGAAACGGATTTCGACAGACCGGTTTTTTCAGTACCGCCTAAAATGCTGCGCATTTCCGGGCGGCGGTCCACTTCGTTACAGCGGCAGATCGCGCGCTTTCCGCGCGAACCATCTGCAGGGTGTCAAATCCGTCGCACATGTCGCCGGATTTGTGTTCTGCTCTTTTCGCGTGCGCGACGACACTTATATAGCTCTGTCAATGAAACAGAACGGCGAAAACCGTCCTGTTTTTGCGTGAATATGAATGACAAAAAGCCTTCTTTTCGCGGTGTGTTCGCGTTCCGAAAGCCTTCCCCCGGAGTGGGGAAGGTGGATCGCGAAGCGAGCCGGATGAGGGGGATACGCAGAAAAGCCGTGCAGGGGGCGACGTCTTCGGCGCTCCGCCGCAACAGCGGCACGCCTTGCCCTCCCTGTACAAGGGAGGGTGGCAGCCGAAGGCTGACGGGAGGGTTGTTGATCGTGCGTATCCCGACCTTATAACCCCTCAGTCTGCTTCGCAGCCAGCTCCCCTTACACAGGGGAGCCAAGATCGCACGGACGTTGCAGGGGGCGACGTCTTCGGCGCCCCGCCGCAACAGCGGAACCCGGATCCGGAAGGGACATTGTTTACATCCATGACGCAAAAATAACGCAGCTTTGTGGTATCCTGTAGAAAAAGGGGGGATTCCGATGAAAAAGGCATTGATTTGTTTGCTGTGCGCCGTACTGCTGTGCGGTCTGTTTGCGTGCGGAACGGATCAGGAGCCGACCGCACCGGAGGAGAAGAACGAACCGATCGCCGAGCAGCCGACCGCCGAACCCGCCGCGACGGACGCGCCCGCGTTTTCGGAAAGCGACGCGCGGCCGCTGTCGTTTGAGACGGATAGAAACACCGGCTGGGTATACAACGGAGGATGGCAGGGCGAAAGGTGGACCCATTATCACCTGCTGGTCTATGCAGACGGAACTGCATATCTGTTCACACCGAACGAGGTGTTCATGCTGACGGAGAATGAAAAGACGTTCTCTTTGGAAACAAGGCTGTTCCGGACGCCGGACGATACGGAGCCCGCGCTGACGCTTCCCGCAGGGGAGGTGCGGCTTTCTACCGACGGCGCAGCGATGAAAATCGAGATCGTGTCGGACCCGCTCGGTGTTCTGGCGTACGACGGGCTGGACGGCAAGGTCCTGAAAAAAGAGGATCGCGGTCCGGGCGAAACGCGATCGGAGGTCAATTGGTTTTATGTGCCGATGGAACCCGGTACCGAGTGGGTTGGCAATTTTGATCTGGGTGAACGTCATTACGCATGGCTGAACATGGCAATCGGTGAAAACTGTGAAATGACCGGCACGCTGCGCTTTCCGGACGGAACGGAACGGCCGTGTACGATGGTCGGCAACGACGACGGCTATGCGCTGATCGACGCGAGCGGAGAGACGCCCGAACTGCTGTTTTACGGCATAAAAGCGATCGACTGGGAGAAGTACCACGCAGCACGATACGAGCTGGCAGAGTTCCCTCTCGACACGGTCTGCGATCCGTTCGGGCTGTGCGCCGTCGACCCGTTCAGCATCGGACGGCGTGACTGGCACGATCAAGAAGACGAGCGGCTGACATATATGCTTGGTGTAAACCTCGACACGGTCATTCTTTCGATGATCCGCGACGGCTGGACGGACAGGACGCCGGAGATCGAAACGCTCCATCCGCTGTTTCAGGACTTCTTTGCATGGCTTACCAAGGACGGACAGACGCTTGTGATCCACTATGAGCTGGATTTCAGTACGCCGTATGCGGTCAGCGAAGCATATGCGGACGCGTTCGTGCTGTACGGCGCGGACGGCGCGGTGCTGAAATGGGGCGGCGCAAAGCCGATCGACCATACGATCGCCGACGGCTACCGTCTGGAGAAGGATGCGTACTTCTATCAACTGACGGGCGGAACTGGCGCGATGATCACCGGTGAGGACGAGGACGCGTACTTCCTCGACGACGGACGGATCGCGATCGAAACCATGCCGCACGAGGGCGGCGACGGCGACGAGGATTTCGAAATCGTCAAGGTGATCCCGTAACGCGCGGTATTCCGGCGGAGAACGGCGGCGCGTCTAATCGCGTCCGATACGTTCTGCAGACCGTTCGGCATGAAAACAGGCATGACGACGAGTTTCATATCTATCGGATCATTCCGTAAATACCCGAAAACAAAACAGGACGGTTCTGCCGTCCTGTTTTTGCGTGAAACAATCTGCACCTCAAAAGCCTTCCTGCTGATGGTATTTGGCGTACCCTCAATGTGTCATCCTGAGAAGGCGGAACGCCGCCGAAGGATCTTTGCCCGATTGCTGACCGGGTCCCGGCATTGGTTCGCGTTCCAAAGCCTTCCCCGGAGCGGGGAAGGTGTCAGCCGCAAGGCTGACGGATGAGGGGGATACGCAGAAAAGCGGAACGCTTTTCACGGATCGATAAATTGCGCTATGCGCGTGAAATCAAATGATTCTCCGGCAGGAGAATCTTCCTGAACGTTCCCGAAGGGAACATATCACACGCCGAAGGCGTATATCACATCCCGAAGGGATATATCACGTTCCGCATCTGAGGAACATATCACTGCGCCGCCGGCGCAAAAGCAGCGTCACCGGCGCATCAGAACCGATCCCGGATCATTTCAAGCAGTGCGTCCTTGTCCACGCCGAGGGATTTGGCGTCTTGTACCAGCGCGTCGACTGCGGCGGAAAGCCGTTCGTCCACCTTGGTCTGCCGGTGCGTCTCGTTGATTGGCGCGACGAAGCATCCGCTGCCCGCGCGCGTCAGAAGGTATCCGTCACGTTCGAGCATTTCCCACGCGCTGCGCACCGTGATCATGGAAACGCCGAGCTCGCGGCTCACCGTGCGGATCGGCGGCAGCGGCGTGCCGGGCGCGAGAGCGCCGGAGAGCACGTCGCTTGCGATCTGCTCATAGAGCTGCCGGTAGATCGGCGTTTTGTCGTTCGGGTTGACGGACAGGTTCATGCGACGCTGACCTTTTCGTAGCGTTTCACAGAAATCTTCGTCGCAAGCAGCGTGCAGACGACGTAGAGGAGAAGCCCCGCACCGAAGAGGATTGCCTGCACCGTCAGAGCCTCGGCCGTCTTCGGCATGCAGTCGACGTTCTCATGGAGAAAGCGGAAGAACGCAATATCCAAGTTGCTGTCCGCGATCGCATGGGACGCGATCATCAGCCCTTCGCAGGGGATGAGCCAGAGCCAGATGCCGACCGCGCTCTTTAAGAACGCCGAGCCCGCCTTGTAGCCGGTCTTATAGAAGCTCGGCAGGAAGATCAGATTGAAGATCGCATACAGCACGAGCGCAAAGGCAATGAGGGAGAGACTGTGGTCCGTGCCGCCGCCGTTCGTTTCCGGCATGGCGACGAGCGCGAACGCGCACATACCCGCCATGAGCACGATGTCGATCATCTCGATGATGACGACAAACCAGACGCGCGCCTTGACCGTCTGCGCCTTGCTGACCGGAAGCATCGCAGTGTACATCGCGTCGCCGTTTTCACGCGCCTGCTGGAAGCAGAAGAAGATCCCGTTGCAGACGAAGAAGCACGAAACGAGGTACGGATAGTTCGGAATGAGCAGCATCAGGATCAGCGCAAGATAGATGAACAGCGCAGGATGCACACAGAGCTTGAATTCTTTACTGAGCAGCGCTTTCATGACCGTCCTCCTTTTCCGTGTAGATCATAATGGATTCCATATCCGCCGGAGCGATCTTGAGCCCCTCGGCGCGCTCGGCGTTTTCGCGCGTCATCAGCCCGGTGAAGCCGAACGCATGCGCGCGGCAGCCGATCATCTGATCACGATACTGCCCGAGCTGTTCCGTCTCGCCCGAGACGAGCCGGTACGCGTCCTTGAAGCTGTCCGCGTCGGTCGAGACGACGATCCTGCCGCCTTTGATATAGGTGATGTAGTCCGCGCATTTTTCAAGGTCCGAGATGATGTGCGTCGAGAACAGGATGCTGTGCTCGCCGTCCTCGATGATGTCGCGGAAGATGTCCAGAAGCTCGTCGCGGGAGACGGGGTCGAGCCCGCTCGTCGGCTCGTCGAGGATCAGAAGCTTCGCCCGGTGGGAGAGCGCCAAAGCAAGCGCGAACTTCACGCGCATGCCTTGAGAAAGCTCGTTGATCTTCTTTTCGGGATTGAGCGCGAAGCGCTTCAAGAGCGTCTGATATGTTTCCTCATCCCAGTCCTCATAGAACGCCTTCGTGACCGCGGCGATCGATTTGAGCTTCTTGCGCTTGTAATAGTTGAACTCGCCGAGCACCAGACCGATGCGTTTTTTGCAGGCGGTCTCGTTCGCCCAAAGGGCCTGCCCCTCGAACAGCACCGTGCCGCTGTCCGCATGGACAAGGTTCAGCACGCTCTTGATCGTCGTGGTCTTGCCCGCGCCATTGCGTCCGATAAAGCCCATGATACTGCCTTCCTCCACGTCGAAGCTGACGCCGTCCAGAAGGAAGCCCGGATATGCTTTGCGGAGATCTTTGATTTCGAGAATCTTCATACATCCTCCTTGTAAATTGTGCTTACTGTGCATACACAATTATAACGCTTTATCCGCAGTTGTCAAGAGGAAAACCAATATTTTTTGTAAAAAGGTTTTCAAGCCCCTGTCGATGTGGTAAAATAAATATAATATAAATAAAAAAGGAGCATCTATCTATGAAAAAAAGCATTGCTGTCATTCTTTGCATGCTGATGCTGCTGTCCGCAGGCTGCATGCTGCCGGGACCGCATACGGAGCCCGAACCGATCGAAACGCAGGCGCCGGAACCCGTCGTGACGGACGCGCCTGCCGAACCGGCGGAACCCGCGGAGCCGCAGGGCGGCGCGTTCAACACGGAGATGATCTTTTCCGGCACAACGCTTGACGGCGAGCCGATCGACCATACGATCTTTGAAAACTACGACCTGATCATTGTCAACTGCTGGGCGGAATGGTGCGGTCCGTGCGTCGGTGAACTGCCGGAGATCGAGCGCATCCATCAGGAATATCCGAACGTGCTGATTCTCGGCGTACTGGTCGGGACGAATTCGGTCGAGGCGGCAAAGGAGACGCTCTCCGAATGCGGCGTGACCTATCCGGCGCTCGAACCGGTCGGCGGACTGATCGCGCTGTCCCAACGTTCCATGTACATTCCCGCGACGTACTTCTTTGACAGGAACGGAGACGAGGTCGGCGGAGAAGTGATCGGCAGCATGGATTACGATCAATGGAAAGCAACCGTCGACAACCTGCTCGGATGAAGCGGACCGTCCGCATCTGCATCTTTTCCGTGCTCTTTGCTTTGGGCACGGCTTTTCTGCTGTACGGGATCTTTTCAAATCAGGTCTCGTCGGTCCTCATAAAGGCGACGCATATTTGTCTGGAGTGTATCGGCATTGGATAGGGCAAAACGCGTAAAGGGCGAGTGGAAGCGGCTCACCGTGCAGGCGGCGGCGTTCCTCCTCATGAACCCCAAACTGCATCATTTCTTCCTCGGCACGATCGAGCAGGGCAAGACAAAATCCGTTTGCGTGCCGGGGCTGAACTGCTATTCGTGTCCCGCGGCGATCGGCGCATGTCCGATCGGCTCGCTGCAGAATTCCATGAGCAGCGGCTACAAGAAGCCCGCATTTCCGTTCTATGTGCTCGGGTTCCTGCTGCTGTTCGGTCTCACGCTCGGACGCTGGATCTGCGGCTGGCTCTGTCCGTTCGGATGGGTGCAGGACCTTGTTTACCGCATCCCGTTCTTCAAAAAGATTCGCACGTTCCCGTATGAACGGTTTCTGCGGTGGCTCAAGTACGCCGTGCTCGGCGTGCTCGTGATCGGGCTGCCGCTTTTGTCCGCGTTCAGGGGCGTGCTCGTGCCGTGGTTCTGTAAGCTCCTGTGTCCGTCGGGCACGCTGTTCGGCGGGATCCCGCTGGTGCTTGCG
>JAEEGJ010005119.1_pt1 | contig 42185 bp, 32 predicted proteins | sample 8958761 | NCBI WGS metagenome assembly JAEEGJ01 (sample SAMN16246546, study PRJNA631951) | gut metagenome | biome: gut microbiome; feature: rumen; material: RS-attached | host: Bos | place: Iran: Karaj | collected 2018-10
TTTGACGCTTCATCCTTGCCCTCTGGCTCGAAATACACCAGTGTGCCCTTCTGACGTAGTCCTTCGGCAAGCACGCGGAAGCCGCTCTCGGGGGAGTCGAAAAAGTACACGTCGGGAGTAAAGTCGAGGTTTGCCAGAAATGCTGGAGCTTCGTCACGTCCACGCAGGTTCTTGCGCTTGGGGAAACGCGAACCAGGACTGAACTGACGATTGCTTTTAGTCCATTCGCCGGTTTTCTTGTCGCGCTTGTGAACGCATTCAAATATGGTGGTGCCACCTTTGTCAGTGTTCTGTACAAAGCGAGTATCGGCGCCATAGTGCTCAAGGTCGGAAGTTAGTTTCAGCCCCTGATCAGACTCGTCAAAATGGGCGATGGGAAACGTCTGTACGCCAAGATATGGCAGCATGGTTGCCACATTGCCGCAGGTATTGCCTATGCACTCCTTGAAGAGTTCTTCGACGAACTTATTGTGCTTGCCTGGTACAAAGCCTTCGGGATAGGTGCGTTTCTTGATGATGTCGAGGGCGAATTTGCCCGCACAGATACATGTCTTCTTCATAATATTTTACCATTTAATAGACCAAAAAGTTGACCCCTTCGGATTAGAGGAACCCTGGTTCTCAAAGTCCGTGGGTAAGGAAGTGTCGGAGGGAGAGATGAGTGATGCCCTCGTGGTCGCGATGTGTGAGAAGCGGGGTCATGGAGATGACGTATTTCGGATAGTCATTCCTGATGTCCTTGAGCCTTCCGAATTCACGCTGGCGCGTTTCCTCGTTGTCGATGAGATAGGCGGCCTGGACATACTTTGTCTCATGGGCGCGAGTACATACAAAATCGATTTCTCCGACACGAAGCTCACCCACCTTTACATTATAACCTAACCGCACCAGGTGCTGATAGATGACATTCTCGAGCAACTTCTCGATATCGCCTTCTCGCTCACCTCCTACAATGAGATTTCTCAGGCCTACATCGCCGAAATAGACCTTTTGGTTTGTCTCGAAGAGTTTGCGTCCATGGATGTCATAGCGCTGCACAGTATCGATGAGATATGCTTCGGTAAAATAGGATGTGTAGTCGATAACCACATTGGATGAGACATTCTGACCGATTCCCTTCATGTACTTGCTGATGTTGGTTGCTGAACATAACTTGCCGGTAGTATCTGCAAGGAATGTGATCAAGTTATTGAGGAAGGTCAGGTTGCGAATATTATGGCGCTCTATCACGTCCTTTAGCATGACGGTATTGAATACACCACGGAGGTATTCCCACACCTGTTCATCGTCATCGAGGCCAATTACCTTTAATCCTGGGAGGCCGCCGTAGTTGAGATACATTTGCAAGGTCTGGTCGTTGTCGGCGAGCTGGTGGAACTCCATAAACTCGAGGTAACTCAGGGGCTGCACGTTGATTTCGTGATAACGGCCGCTAAGCAATGTGCTGAGTTCGCTGCTCAGCATCTTGGAGTTGCTACCAGTGATGATGATGTCGATGTTGTCTTCTGTACGGAAACTACGTATGGGCTTCTCCCATGCATCGATGTCCTGGATCTCATCAATCAGGAGGTAGTTGTGACGTTTCGGATCGAGATGCTGTTCGATGTATTCGCCCAGTTGTTCTCCGTTCTGGATAAAACTGAACGCTCGCTTCTCTTTATCGATGTAGATGACGTTGGCTTCGGCCTCCTTGCGAGACTTCAGGTCTTTGAGGAGGTAGCTTTTGCCGACTCTACGTTGGCCTGTAAGCACCAAGACTGCTTCTTTACCTAACCAGCTCTCTATTTTGTCTGCGTAGTATGGACGAGTGATGATTTGCATAATTTACAGGTTTTAGACGCTGCAAATATAGCAAATTTATTGTTCATAAACAACAAAATCGACAAACAATTAACTTTTATTGTCTATAAACAACAAAATAGAGGCTAATTCTTTATCTTTAATGACCACAAATTGACACGAATATTCTTTGAAGACGAAAAATATATTTGGGAGTGCTTTAGTGTGGGATATAAAAAATGCCATGCAGACGGGATGAGGACCCGAATGCATGGCGCTTGACTATAGTTATAAATTTAGGATATTACTTATTGAGCTTGAACTTGTAGGCGAGGGAGAGCTGGAAAGTGAGGTTCTTGCTGTCGAGGTTAACCTCGTCCTTGTTGAAGACCTCGGTGAGACCGAAGGTGTAGCGGGCATCGATCACGAAGTGACGATATTCGTAGGACAGACCGATGGGGAGGGCGAGGTCGAAACCTTTCACTGCATCGTCCATCTCCTTCTCGACATCATTGAACTTGATCTTCGAAGCAACCTTGAATCCTGGCTGCAAGCCTGCACGGAGGGCGAGACCCTTGACTACGTAGAAGTTGGCGGTGAGGGGCACATTGACATAGTCTAACTCGTAGGTGACATCCACCTTGTCCTGCTCGGCTCCCTGCTGGGTGTAGAGGACGCCTGCGCCGAGGCTGAAGCGGTTGGTAAGGAAGTATTCCATTTCGGGACCGATAACGAGGCCTACGCGTGCCTTGGTGTCGCTGGTGTTGTTGAAGTCGGAACCTACCATACCTATACGGGCCTGAAGGGTTACATCACCTGCTTCGTGCTGAGCGAATGCTGATACTACGGATGCCATCATGATGGCTGCTGCGAAGAATAACTTTTTCATATTGTCTTGTTGTTGTTGTTAGAATTGAATTATTATTTAATTATTAAATGTATCTTTGAAGTTAGGCGGCCTTGCTGAACTGGCCGATGCGGTAGTCAGCATCAGAGGTGCTGCTCTTGTGGTTGCGAACTGAATCGGCGATCTTGTCGGCGATGTAGAGACTTGCGGAGAAAAGGATCACTGTGGCGAAGAATGCGATTGCGTACATAGTAGTATAATTTTTAATTGTTTGACAGTTTGAGTTGTTTGAAATGTTTGAGTTGTCGCATCAGGTGTCGTTTCCTTGATTTTGACACTGCAAAGGTAGGGGGATTTTTTGATGGTTCCAAATGTTTTTCGGGATTTTTGGTCGGGTGGTAGCGACAGAGGGGAGAAAGGGCGACAAGCACGAATAGGGGGGCGCGGATTTGTCGCGTGAGAGGGAGGAATGGCGGCCAAACATGGCCGCGACTGAGACAAATGGCGGGTAAGGATGGCCGCGATGGGGACAAATGGCGGGTAAGGATGGCTGAAGAGGGGACAAATGGCGGCCAAACATGGCCGCGACGGGGACAAATGGCGGGTAAGGATGGCTGAAGGCAGGGGCTCAGATTGTCGCTTGCTCGCATCAAAGTGTATATTGACTGTTACATTTAACATTGATTTTGTGATATAGATGATGAGATGTTTATGTATAAATCATTTTCTGTCAAAAAAGTTTGGCAGATTGAAAAAATGTTTCTATCTTTGCACCAAGAACTAACAAATTTTGCAAATATTTGTAAGTTAAACTATTTATACATTATTAGGCAAATGACTATAAAAGAGCAAATTATAAAAACTATTGAAAGGAGTGATGCCGGAAGCATTTATTTCAACAATAGCTTTCCTAAATATGACGATGTCTATGTTCGACAGATTCTATCTGAGTTGTGCAGCCAAAGGGTACTAACTCGAATCTCGAATGGTATTTATGTAAAGCCTATACTTAGCAAGTTCGGTGTCGTTTTTCCTCCTACTAATGATATAGTAAGGGCTATTGCTCGGCGTGACAAGGCAAAAATCCTGCCCACAGGCAACACGGCCTTGAATCAATTGGGGCTATCCACTCAGATTCCAATGAATTCTGAATATATTACCAGCGGATCGGCAAGAGAAATAAAACTTGGCAATCGTACCATACGTCTGAAACGAAGCGTTCCAAAAAACTTCGACTATAAGGGAGAATTGATGCCTACACTTGTCCAAGCAATGAAAGCCATTGGCCCTAAAAACCTGACAGACGAGCATATTGGCATAATCCGCAAACTTCTTACGGACCATCCAGAGGATAAGACATGGTATAAAGATATCTTGCTTGCTCCTGCTTGGATTCGAAAAATTGTTACCACGCTTAAAAAGGAAATTGCAAATGAGCAGATGGATTGACTATGGCTTAGCTGATCGTCTTTATATGGCCAGCCATGTTTCAATCACCATAAATAAAATTGGCGCCAGATAGATGGATTAGCTAACTGGCGCCAAGTTTTATAATACTGCCTTTGAAGGAGCTAATTGACTTCAACAATGAAGCGGGTGACGGGATAATAGATGATGCGGGCGGCGACGCGCTTTTCGCCTTCGGCCTCGAGGGCACGCTGGTAGCAGTCGAGCTGATCGCCATGGAGACCTGCATAATGTTGGTCGCTTTTGGGATCAAGAACGAGACTATAATTACCGGGGCACGTCTTATAGTCGACTACGATGTAGGCATCGGCGGTTTCCCAGACGAAGTCGATATATCCACTGACGATGTGTCCATCGGCATCGAGATGACGGAAGGGCTTCTCGTGATGACGTTTGATGGCCTTGCCATATCGCTGTTCGAGGGTTTTCGTCAGGAACTTCCACGAGTCGAGCAGGCGGCCTGGCTCGGGCATATTCCTGGCGGTAAAACCATAGCTGTCGCGAAGCTTGACAATCTGATTAACACTGATGTTGTCATCGCAGCAGCAGAATACCTGATGGATGAAGTCGCCCATAAGGGCATCATTACCATCGCTTCGAACTTCCATTCGGCATTCCTTGTCGTTAATAACCTGGATATTATGAGGGGTGTTCCCTGCCTTCGACGGGGAGACGAAGAGGCCGTTGTCGAGCGATGAGAAATCTGCTTCGAGGGCATGCACACGGTTCATCGTCTGTTCGGGCCATAGCAACAGATTGGTGGCATCAATACGCTCGATATGGAAAGGCATATTAACGCCCAGAATGTCCTGATTCTCGTTTCTATCGAGAATCTGACAGATGTTGTCGACACCTACCGAACGGAACCAGCTGAGGTTGACAGCATCATCCTTCACCTTGGGAGCAAGAATCAGTATTTCACGGGCACGTGTCACCCCGACATACAGAAGTCGTGCTGCCTCGGCAATCTCATTTCGGCAAACAGAATCCCAAAGGGGATGCTTCTGCAACCTGGCGGTGACTGCACCCTTTATGGCATTCGTAGTTCCATAGATGTTGCGCACCAACGAGATGGTCATAGGGGGATTGGGATGCTTGGCGGTTGGCAGTTGCTCACGATGATAATGGCAACCGAGCATGCTTCGTGTGGCTATCTTGGTGGCATCAGCGGCATCATTATCAAGTGACAGCATAATGACTACCTTCCATTCCAGACCCTTTGACTTATGATAGGTGTAAAGGCGAACACCATCCTCGTTGGCAGCTCCATCCTGCTTCTGGCCGGTGAAGAAACCGATGAAACCTGCGATTGTGGCAGGCTGGGCCAGCTTGGTGGCGTAGTCCTCGTACTTTCGCGCCAAGTCAATCAATACCTGCAGATTCGTTTCCTCGGCCTGGGCATTTTCCCAACTCTGAACCAACGCATAGAGGTCGAGCTCGATAACAAGACTTTCGACCAACGAACTGATACTCTGATAGCCCAGCAGATTGGTGGCAAACTCCTGTTTCGGGTTCGAATGGAAACTGCGAAGCTGAGCCAAACGGTTCAAGATGGGAAGTTCCTTCAGATAGTCAGAAGGCTTATTTCCCTTAGAAGCCAAATAATCGAGGCGATTCTCGATAATCTTCGAGACATTATAGCCAGGCTCGGTGAGATAGGCCACCTCGGCTCGTGCCAACTGATTGGATGGCGTATTAACGAGCGTAAGCAGGGCTTTCATCAAGCGCCCGGTGCGCGACTCCTTGATGTCGCTCGATTCGCGGCACACGGGCACCTTCAGTGCTCGCAGTTCATCGGCCAGCTGGTCAAGATCGTCATTGCGACGTGCAAGCACAGCAATATCCCTGGGGGCTATCTGCTCACGAAGAATCAGCTGCTGAATCTGGAGTGCAAGCGCTTGATCTCCAGAGTTGGGCCAGAGACGCAGCGGATGGGTAACGGGAGTATAATTCCCATTCTCCTTAGGCATAGAGAGGGTCACTTCTTCGCCCTTCATCTGACTGAACACCTGGGAGAAGATGGCATTGGAGAAGTTGACCAAAGGCTCTACCGAACGATAGGAATGCTCCAGATGTTCCGTATCAGCGATGCTGTCGGCCACAGCGGCCGTCAGATCTGTATCGGAGCCACGGAAACTATAGATGGCCTGTTTCTTGTCGCCCACATAGCAGGTATTGAGCAGCTTGGAGAGCTCCTGGAAGATACGCACCTGTATGGGATTTGAATCCTGGAACTCATCAACAAAGAGATGAGTATAGCGTGCCTTTATGTCCTGTTTCACTTCCGACATACCAAGCAGCTCCAGGAACATCTCTTCCATGTCGTTGAAGTCAATCAGATGATGCTGGTCCTTATACTGACGATATTCTTTCTGCCAGCGGCTGGCCAAACGGAATATCAAAGAGGCATATTGGTGCTGGTCGTTGGCAATAGAGGCGGGAAACATGGTGACTTCATTCGCCCATTCATTGAACGCTTTTGCCTCTTCGGTATCAATCTTCCTGTCAGCAATGATCGCAGACCATTCCTTGACATCATCGATTGACAGCTGGTTCAATTTCAGGATTCCAAGGAATGCCTGTTGGGCAGTTTTCTTTTTACTGCTCTTAGCTGCATTAACGGCCGTCAGTGTCTGGCTGAGCAAGGCAGACAATATCGATGGAGGATTTTCCAAAGAAAACCCATCCTTAGGCTCGAGGCACTTTATGATGCCATCTGTTGTCTCCTCAAGACTTTTCTTCAACTGGGCTTCGTCGATACCGTACCACTGGATGAAGTCGAGTACCTTGCAGAGGTCTTCCTTCCAGAACTCATAATTGATGCCCGACTTTTGTTCCTTTCCACTGAAAATGATGTTATAGGTCTCGGCATATCTGTAGAGGAAGGAGCGTTCTTCGGGCTTAAGAAGCCCACGCAGAGAATGATCGCGGTACATCTGGAGCTCGTTCTCCTCCATAGCTGCAGCATCGGGCATAATGCCCAACAGATACCAATACTTGGTCAGAAAGGTGTTGGCCACAGAGTGAACCGTTCCTATCAAGGCATGCTCCATCTGCTGGGCCTCGCGATGCAATCCAAGCTTGGCCAATTCCTTCTTGGCTTTCTCACGCAACTCCTGGGCCGCTGCCTTGGTGAAGGTGGTCATTATCACCTGGTCGGGCTTCAGCTCGCCCTTGGCCACCATCTTCGCCACGTCGGTTGTAATACGGTATGTCTTGCCAGATCCTGCTCCGGCACTGATGAATGTCTTTGTCATAATAGTCCTGTGTCTTAGATGGTGAAACACTTGTAATCTGAATACTTGTTCTCAACCTTTTTAGCGTCTTTCTTCTTCCCGTCATCCTCCAAGGGATAGACGCCCGGGGTTGTAGCATATTCAAGTGAACCTGTAGGAGCATTATCGGCGGTTTCAATCCGGCCTTCGCTGATCTCCTTTACCCTTTCGGCATAACCGTTGCGAAGCTGAGTCATCACATCATCTGTATTCTGAGGGTTGATTTTTTCGCAATTGTCTCCGATGAAAGAGTCGGTGCTGAAAAGCTTTCCGAGGGGCATCACAAAGTATGCGGTACGGACCGACTGCGAGTGACCTTGATGATTCTTCAGCATGGCTTCGTAGATGGCCAGCTGAATGGCGCGATTCTTTTCGAGAACGGTCTTGTACTTGTCTTTCTTCGACACATACTTCAAGTCGAAGACCACGTCGTTGCCCGCACTGTCGCGCAGCAGCATATCGATGTAGCCCTGAATCAGGATTCCGCCCTGGAAGCCAAGGTCCTGCTCTTCCTTCTGCTCACAGCTTATGACCGTCAGGCCATTCTCCTGAATGATGGTTGCCAGTTTGCCAACACAACCTTTCAGCAAATACTTCAATCTCTCGCGGTCCAAATGATGCTCAGGAAGCAGGAGCAAGGCGCCCTTCCTGACAAGGGCTTGACTGAACACCTGTTCATATTCGCGGTTCACGAATTCGCCCAAAGACAATTCACCCCTTTCGGCCGTGAAGAGTGTCTCGACCACTTCGTGCGCCACATTGCCATAAGTGAGGAAGAGTTTGATCTCGGTCTCGCTCACATCTGAAAATTCCAGTGTATAGTTCATGAAGTAGTCAAAGGGATTCTGCAGCAGTTTCTCCAGGGCGGAGTAACTCTCGACGGATCTCCAGTTCACAGGATGCTTCACGGCATCGAACTCGATCTGGAGGTTGTCTGATTCGCGATGATTGTCGACGGCCGTTATCTCCTTCGAGGCCAATTTGCCATAGAGGGCATCACCATCGACCTTATCCAGATCAGAAGGCAGCTGGAGGTACAAAGGATGCATGGGGAGCTTGGTGGCACCCTGCTGGTCGCAGGTGACGATGGTCAGTTCGCCCGTTGTCCTGCAGATTGGCCTTTGCATCATCAGATGTGCCAAGTCGGTCTCATGCTTCTTGTCCCACAGCAATACTCCCACCTCCTTCAGTCGCTGCATTTCATAGTCGGAAAGGAAGTCGGTAGAGAGCGCGGCGGAAACGTCGCCATAGAAATCGCACCAAATGGTCTTCTCGGCCTTGTCGATCATATTCGATGGACGATTGATGACACACCTGCTGCCGACCTGGGCATTGAAGAGTGTGTAGCTGCCATCCTCATAAAGTGACTGCGCCCATTGGTTGAGCCTTGTAAAGGTGAGTTTCTCATCGACCAAGGCATCCATTTGGCTTAATAGCGCATCTGTCATTTCGGTGACAGCCCTCAATTGAGCAATTCGGGCATCGTAAGGTCGCTTTGAAGCAATCCCCACAGCCCTGTTCGAAGCGTAGGAACTGATTGCCTTCAGGAACGTTTTAAGGGCCTTGACGTTCACCGAGTCAGACTCCGTGGCCAAAGCATTGTCGCCATCTCTCAAGTCAAAGGGGAGATAGGTTTTGAAATTCTCCACACGCTGCTCTTTGGTCTTCTCTTGTGGCGTTTTGTCGTCAACCTTGAATTCGCTTTCGATGTAGGTATTGATGCATTCCTGCACCTTATCGTTGCAGAAACCGCCTTCCCGCACAATGTTCCATGCCAAGTTTCTACAGAGCAATCGGTCAAGAGGGCACTCCGGGAGGAAGAGGTACTGAAGGAGCGCATTCACATTCAGGGGGCGCTGGAACAGCTGGACGGCCAACAGGAACATCTGCGTGATCTGCGGGTTGGTGTCGGTCATTTCGCTACCGCAAACAGGGTTGCCCGACATATGGAACCAGTTGTCAAGACGCTTGTTGTCGGTATTGATCCACAAGTCATAGTCCGCTGGCTGCTGTTGCGTCAGCCAGGCTTCGGCTTTCCATAGCTGTGAGAAATGCACCTCTTTGATGGAGCGTGGTTTCGCGCTGGCATCGTCGGTGTTTTCCTCGATGGTAGTGCCAAGCTGCTGCAGCGAACGCAACAAGGGCTGGATGAAATCGGGCAGAAGATCCAACTTGCAGGGAATCTCGATGACGAGTTCCCTGTAAGCCTGAGGAACCTTAATTTTGCCAGAGGTCATCAGATTGATCTGCTCGGTCAGCTTTGCCAGCAATGGGGCTAAACCTTTGTCCTTGAAACAAGCGTCAATCTCGGCCAAGGTATTGAGTCGGCGACATTCCTTTAGGCTGATTTGCGGGTTCCAACCACAAAGGGACAGATCGTCACGCCAACGAAGCAATGTCTTGGCCACACTCATACTGTCGATGGCGATGCTTCGATGGAACAAGTTGTCGGGGTGACTGCCGTCATACTCCAAAAGAGCCTTGTGGTAGGACGTAAGGCGTTCGGGGTAAGACGGGATCTGCTGATGGATGCCAGCATGAAGAGCAAGCTGGCTAAGAAGGCCCTGGGTTTCCAGCACCTGAACATCAAGTGCAACCGGACTGTCTTTCATGGCCATGTAATAGCCGCCACTGTAGAAAGGACTGTAGATAATCTTCATAGATATGATATTTGATGATGCAAAGATAGGAACATTTTTTGAGAAAGGCAAGCCTTAAGGCGTTTTTCTGTCAGCGTGGTTTCGATCCGCAGTTCCCATTGCCATTTGGCAAACAAATATGGGATATAAAAGAAGGTGAAAATGCAGACAACCTCGGCCCCAATGGCCTGGTTGTTTCTGCAAGAAAATGTGCAGGTCCAATACCTGCAAAAAATTGCGCAAATGCGCAAAAAATTCTTCCAGCCCCAGATAATTAATGATACCGTCGAGGCGTATTTTCTGCACGAAGTGCAATTTTCTGCTGCCATTGAGGCAGCACATTTTCCGGCAGTAGAGACAGGGCATTGAGCCCGCAGTCTCCTGCCATTTTCACCTTCTTGTTCATCTTTTTATATAGAAGCCTTAACTATATTGACAGGATGTATTTCTGGACGAATTGGTCCTGATCGTACGTTTCAGGAGTGCGTCGGTAGGCGGATTTGGGCATTTCGGCGAAACGGGCGCGAAGGAGGGCAAGGGCTTTCTCGAGCGTGGGGTGTTCCATTTGCTGGGCGAGATAGCAGGCCACGATGGTGCCGGTTCGGCCTACTCCACCCCAACAGTGGATATAGACATAGCCGTCGTTGCGGGCAGACAGTTCGTTGATGTGCCCAAACAGGGTTTTGACCTCATCGATGCTCCTGGGCGCACTGACATCGCGAATGGGGAACCTTGTGTAGGTGGCATCAGGCGGGAGAAGGTGGGCATAGGGGCGGAGTTCTCCTTCTTCGGTGAGGTCGATGTAGTGACGCACACCGAATTCAGTCATCTGCCTTATCTTGTCTTCGGCTTTTGTCTCGTACTTGTCGCCCGGGTATTCTCCAGCGAAGATGTTCTGGCCACCGACGTAGTAGGACTGAGGCAGCGGGCTGCCTACAGCGGGGCGCATTGCGTTGGGGGTGTTTTCGTTATTCATAGTGTTTATGTTTTTACGGTGCAAAAATAGTGCCAATATTTGAGTATGCCAAAAAAGATATACGTAGAAAATGAAATATCTATATTTATGAATGGTGTAAAAGGGAAAAGGTAAACATTGGAAGGGAGAATATCACGGGCAACGTGGGAGACTTGACGCGAAATAATATTGAGGTTTTTATCACGAACAGTCAAAATCTGGTAAACATCAGTACATACAGAAACAACAAGCGCCTACATCGAAATGCAGGCGCTTGATGCGGAGAGAACGAGATTCGAACTCGTGGAACCCTAATCAGGTTCGTCGGTTTAGCAAACCGGTGGTTTCAGCCACTCACCCATCTCTCCAGTCAGAGGATACAGGATTGTATCTGATTGTGCAAAATCGCCTTGTCGTGCGATTAAGCGGGTGCAAAGATAGCGAAAAAAATGTTCGGCTCCAAATTTTTCGGCAAAAATTTTCAAAAAAAGGATGAATTTTGAAAAAAATAGCCGTTTCTATGGGTTATTTGGACAAAAATGCGTATCTTTGCGGCGCTTTTTTTCAATAGAAGAAATATGAATAAGACTTTGAAGACTGTGCTCATTGTGGTCGGTCTGCTGATTGGTTTGGCTGCCGGAGTGGGTGCTTACACCTTTTACCTGCTCAGGGTGAAGCCCGTCACCAGCGGGACACACTGGCTCTACATCGAGGGCAACACGGTGAGCGACCCCGGGCTGCTTGCCGCAAGCGAGATACAATGGGCGCTGAAGCTGACCGACTATGCCGAGAAACTGCCCCAGGGCAAGCTGGAGGGTGCCTACAGGCTGGTGGACGGCATGACTGCCACGCAGGTGGCCCGCAAGCTGGCCCTGCATCAGCAGGATCCCGTGCGTCTGACGTTCAACAACGCCCGACTGAAGGAACAGGTGGCAGGAAAGATGGCCCGTTCGCTGATGTGCGACTCGGCTGCTATCCTTGGCGCCATGCTCGACCCGTCGTTCCTGGCCGAGGCGAAGGTCGATGCTGCCAACGTGTCCACGCTTTTCCTGCCCGACACGTACGAAGTGTATTGGAATATCACTCCGAAGGAACTGATGCAGCGTATGCTGCGCGAATACAACCGCTTCTGGAACGAGAAACGCCAGCAGCAGGCCCAGGCTCTGAATCTGAGCCCGCGCGAGGTGAGCGTGCTGGCCAGCATCGCTGAGGAGGAAACAACCAACCGCCAGGAACGTGGCACCGTGGCTCGCCTCTATTGGAACCGTCTGCAGAAGGGCATGCTGCTCCAGGCAGACCCAACGGTGAAGTTCGCGCTGGGTGACTTTGCCCTGAAGCGCATCCTGCTGCGTCACCTTGAGGTGGATTCGCCCTACAACACCTATCGCTATGCGGGGCTGCCGCCCGGACCGATCCGCGTGGTGGAGAAGGCTACCATCGACACCATCCTCAATTCGCGCCCGAACAATTATCTATATATGTGCGCGAAGCCCGACTTCTCGGGCCGCCACAACTTTGCTTCCTCGCTGGCCGAACATCTGCGGAATGCCGATGCCTATCACCAGGCGCTGAATGCGAGGAAATAAAGCCTCTCCATCCACCCCTCTTAGAGGGAAGAATCCCTAATCAGGGGAATGATTTTCGTGGGTGAAATTTGAAGTTTAATGTGACATAATGAAAGAGAAGCAAGGGGATTCGAGCCATTTTGCAAAGAAAAATGACTGAAAATTTGGCAATTCCATTTTAATGCGTTATCTTTGCGGCTCAAATTTCGAATAATATGCCAGATATTTCTGAACGTGGCAAGCAAATGCCACTCTCTCCTATCCGCAAACTTGTGCCGCTGGCCAATGCTGCCAAGGCACGTGGCGTGAAGGTATATCACCTCAATATCGGTCAGCCCGACCTTCCCACGATGCAGGCGGGCCTGGACTCGCTGAAGCGTGTGAACCGCACCATTCTGGAGTATTCTCCCTCGGAGGGTATCCTGCCTCTGCGCGAAAAGCTGCTCAACTACTATCATCGCTTCAAGATCAACGTTGATCTGGAGGACATCATCGTGACAACAGGCGGTTCGGAAGCTGTGCTTTTTGCCTTCATGTCGTGCCTGAATCCGGGCGACGAACTGATTGTGCCCGAGCCCGCCTATGCCAACTACATGTCGTTTGCCATCGTGGCCGGTGCTGTTATCAAGTCGGTGCCTACATCCATCGAAGAGGGCTTTGCGTTGCCTCCCCTCGAGGAGTTTGAAAAGCTCATAACCCCGCGTACAAAGGGCATCTTGATCTGCAACCCGAACAACCCGACGGGCTACCTCTACACGATGAAGGAGATGAAGCAGTTGCGCGACATCGTGAAGAAGCACGACCTCTTCCTCTTCTCGGACGAGGTCTATCGCGAGTTCTGCTACACGGGTGCCCCCTACATCTCGGCCTGTCATCTGGAGGGAATCGAACAGAACGTGATTCTGATTGACTCGGTTTCGAAGCGCTATTCGGAAACGGGCATCCGCATCGGTTCGATTGTGACCAAAAACGCTGCCGTACGTCAGAACGTGATGAAGTTCTGCCAGGCTCGTCTTTCCCCGCCTCTGCTTGGCCAGATTGTTGCCGAAGCCTCGATTGATGCCGATCCGGAATATATGCTCGATTCGTACAACGAGTATGTGGAGCGCCGCAAATATCTTGTGGATGGACTGAACCGCATCGATGGTGTCTATTCGCCCATCCCGATGGGTGCGTTCTACACCATGGTGAAGCTGCCTGTCGATGATGCTGAGAAGTTCTGCGCCTGGTGCCTTTCGGACTTCCAGTTTGAGGGCTGCACGGTGATGATGGCTCCCGGTGCCGGATTCTATGTCACACCAGGCATGGGCAAGAACGAGGTGCGCATGGCCTACGTGCTCAACAAGGACGACTTGAAGCACGCCCTCATTGTGCTACAGAAGGCTCTCACAGTCTATCAGGCAACCGTTATGAACCCCTCCTAACTTTTGAATCCTTCAAACCTTTCGAACCCTTCAAACTCTTCGAACCTTTCCTTCCCCATCTATGTCGGTCGCTTACTTTTTAGCCAAGAGGATTCACTTCGCGAAGGGTGACGACAGCCAGCGCGTGTCACCGCCTGCCATCCGCATCGCCATCAGCGGCGTTGCCATTGGTGTGGCGGTGATGCTTATTACTGTAGCCATCGTCGTGGGTTTCAAGGAGGAGGTGCGCCAGAAGGTGATTGACTTCAGCGGACACCTGCAGATGCAGGCGCTGGTTTCGAACAGCACTTACGAACTGCCTCCGGTTTGTGTGAGCGACACGATGCTCGGTTTCGTGACACGAAAGGTCGATGTGGAGAGCGTGGAGCGCTTTGTGACAAAGCCCGCTGTAATCAAGACCGACGATGACTTCCTGAGTGTAGTGGTGAAGGGTGTGGAGAACCCGGAGGGGTTAAGAGAGAAGGATGAGGAAGAGGATGAGTCGGAATGGTCAGAGAGGGATGTGGTGCTGAGCAAGACCATTGCTGACAAGCTGAAGTTGAAGGTGGGCGATGAGGCCACGTTCTACTTTGTGCAGGCTGACAAGGATGCCGACCCGTTTGCCCTCGGTGCCGAAAACACGAAGGTAAAGGTGCGAAAACTCACCGTGAGGGACCTCTATGAAACGCATTTTTCGGAGATTGACCAGCAGATGGTCATCGGTTCGTTGTCGCTGATGCAGCAGGTGAGCGGATGGGACGACGACATGTATAGTGCCGTTTCGATTACGCTGAAGGATTTTGACCAGATGAACGATGCCTATTGGACCATCAACGAAATGGGCCTGATGGACCGGCAGGGCGTGCCTGTCTTTGTGCAGACCATCGAGCAGTTGAATCCTACAGTCTTTGCGTGGCTTGCCTTATTGGACACCAATGTGTGGGTCATCCTGATTCTCATTGCCGTAGTGGCTGCCTTCACGATGATAAGCGGTCTGCTCATCATCATCCTGGAGCGTACCCAGATGATTGGTGTTCTGAAGGCGCAGGGCATGGACAACCGGACGCTGCGCAAGGTGTTCCTGTGGGTGGCACTCTTCCTGACCGGCAAGGGTCTGCTGTGGGGTAACCTCATCGGTCTGGCCTTCTGTCTGGTGCAATGGAAATGGCACATCATTCGTCTCGATCCCGCCAACTATTACCTCGAATGGGTGCCCATTCATCTCTCCTGGCCAATGGTTGTTCTGATCAATGTCGGCACCATAGTCATCACCCTGCTGGTGCTCATCGGTCCTTCTGCTCTGGTGGCCAGAATTTCCCCGACGAAGGCGATTCAAAGCGAATAACGGGCTGAGATAAAAAAATACTGCCAATTGTTTGGCAATTCAAAAAAAATACTTATCTTTGCCCCGTGAAAACGAATAATCCCATCTTATCATCCCATTTTATACTATGAAACGTTATCTTATTCCAGGACTGGCACTCACATTGGCCCTAACTGGCTGTAAAAATTTCTATTCGCCCCAACTCCCTGCCGACGACTTGACGCTCTATACAGAAGGACTGCCCTTCGAGATGGCACAAGTTAGCCGACCTGTTTTCAATGAGTTTTCGGAGCGCATTACCGAATATGGTGCACGTGGAGACGGGCACTATGACAACACGGAAGAATTCAATTTTGCCATGCGCCGCATCAGCGAGCGCGGAGGCGGTCACCTCATCGTGCCACGTGGCGTCTGGCTCACGGGCCCCATCACCTTCCAGGACAACATCGACCTGCACCTCCAGGAGGGTGCGGTGATTCTGTTCTCGGGCGACTACAGCAAATATCCCATTGTCGATACCTACTTCGAAGGCCTGAAGACCCGGCGCTGCATCAGCCCGCTCAATGCCAACGGCAAGAAGAACATTGCCATCACGGGCTTCGGAACCATCGACGGACATGGCGACGCCTGGCGGTGGATCAAACATAGCAAGCTCACCGAGGGCCAATGGAACGCGCTGCTCAAGCAAGGCGGTGTGACAGGTGTGGCCCAAGGCTCGGAGGTTTGGGCGCCCACCCAGTCCATCCTCGACGAACTGCGCCGCTGCGACATGAATGTGCCCACCTGGTGTCAGACCGACGAGGACTGGGAGAAGGCACGCGACTTCCTTCGCCCTGCCCTCCTCGATTTTGCCAACTGCGAGAACGTCTGGCTGCAGGGCGTCTGCTTCCAGAACTCGCCCGCCTGGAACCTGCACCCGTTCATGTGCCAGAACGTCATCATCGAGGACGTCATGGTCATCAATCCCTGGAATAGCCAGAACGGCGACGGCTTGGATCTCGAAGCCTGCAAGAACTGCTTGATCATCAACAACAAGTTTGACGTGGGCGACGATGCCATCTGCGTCAAGTCGGGCAAGAACAAGGACGGTCGCGACCTGAAGACGCCCTGCGAGAATGTCGTGGTGGACGGATGTGCCGTCTATCATGGACATGGCGGATTCGTGGTGGGTTCGGAGATGTCGAGCGGCGTGAAGAACGTGAGCGTCCGGAACTGCATGTTCCTTGGCACCGATGTTGGCCTGCGCTTCAAGTCGGCCCGCGGACGTGGTGGCGTGGTGGAGAACATCCACATCGAGAATGTAAACATGATCAATATTCCGACCGACTGCATCCTCTTCGACCTGCACTACACCGGACTTTCGGCTGCCGATGCCTTGAAGCAGAAGCAGGAGATGGCCGCCAAGGGCATTGTCCCCGAACGAGACATGCAACCCGTGAGCGAGGAAACACCCCAGTTCAAGGACATCTACATCAACAACGTGACCTGCCAGGGTGCCATGCGCGCCTTCTATTTCAACGGTCTTCCCGAGATGCCTGTGACCAATATCAACATCACCAACACCCAGGTAACCGCTGACTACGGCATCGAGATCAACGAGAGCAAGGACATCACCATCGACCACGTCCAGCTTTTCCTGCCCAAGGGACGAGAGCCGTTCACGAGCGAATTTGTCGAGAACGTCAATGTCACGAACCTTTGGGTAAATGGAGAGGCATTTACAGTTAATAACTAATTATCGGAGTTTTCCGAATAATCCGAATAATCCGAATTTTCGGAATACTCGGAATACTCGGAATACTCAGAATACTCAGAATACTCCGAGAACTTAAAACCTATTAAGACTTATATTATGAAAAGAAGCATATTGCTTGCTGCCTGCCTCTTTGCCACTATCGGTTTGGCCCAGCAGCATACCGAGATGAATTATGTGGCCAGCACGGCACAGGCTCAGATTGATGTCATTGGCAAAAAGGGAATAGTAACCTTGGAGGTGACGAATCCGAACGACCAGACCTACAAGGACGCTCCTGTCTGCGTCAAGCTGCCCGACCTGAAGAAGTATAAGAGCGTCACCGTTCGTCTGGACGGTATCGAGATCCCTTCGCAGCTCGACGATTTGAACAGCGACGGCACCTTTGATGAACTGAGCTTTGTTGTAGATCTCGAACCCAAGGCAAGCAAGACCCTCGTGCTTACCTTCGAAAAGAAGGCGTTGCCTGCCGACCGCTACGAAAGCCGCGTTTTCACGGATATGCGTCTGCGTGTCGTGAAGAAGGGTCGTACCATCGACCTGCGCAAGGAGAACTACCGAATTGACACCATCTCGGAGGTGGAGGACATCCACTACAGCGACGTCTATCCGCATGGCCTTTGCTTCGAGAACGAGCTGATGGGCTATCGCGTGTATTTCAACAGCGGCCATGGCACCGACCTTTATGGCAAGCGCATCCCGCAGCTGGAGCTGGACCGCAGCATGTGGTACACGCCTGAGATACGCGATTCGGCAGCCCTCTATCACTATGGCGAGGACTACATCATCGTAGGACAGACTGCCAGCCTCGGCACTCTGCGTGGCTGGGATGACTCGAAGGACGACCCGAACTACCTGAACACCCCCTCGGGAGCCAAGATTGCAGACCCCTGCATGGTGAAGATTGAACCGTTTGACTGGCGTCAGGCCCATATTGTGGCAAAGGGACCCGTTCGCACGGTGGTTGACATGAACGTGGAGGGCTGGCAATACAAGGGACAGAAGCTGAACCTGAAGGCCCGCTACATCCTTTATGCAGGCAACCGCGAGCATCAGGTGGTAAACCAGCTTTGCCGTGTGACCGAGCAGGGCGAGACCTGCGAAGGCCTCGACAAGCTGGAGTTCGTCACGGGCGTGATGAAGGTGGGATCGCTGAATCATGATAGTGTGGATGTCGCAATCCAGAAGTATATCTGCGACGGCAAGGGCTTTGCCGCCAGCTATGGCAAGGATTGGCCCGACGGCAACCACAAGCTCTTCCCCTACATGAGCAAGGCAGCCCTGGCCATCAGCATTCCTTCGGGCAATGTGATGCGCACCATCGATCGGCGTGAACAGATCCTCTATGGCTTGAAGGCCAATGCCGACGGCTCGATCATCTATCGTGTTGCATGCGCTGCCCCCGACCTGGAGACCTTCGCACCCTACGAAGATGGACGCTGGAACTGGGAGCGCTGGTTCGAATGGAGCCAGAACTGGAAACAGCAGCAACCAGCCATTGTAATCGTAAAGTAATCTGTGGGCAGCCCTATCCGGCTGCCCACACTAACACAATACCATCCCTATGAAACGACACGCACTCATGACGCTGGTCGCGCTTTTTGCGCTGCCCTTACAAGCCGAAATCAAGGAAACGGGTTTCATCGACTTCAGCTATTGTGGCTATCATGCTTCGGAGGACAGCATCCCTTTGGCCCCTGTCAAGGCCTACGTGGAATGGGATGCGGGCGATATGTCCGTTCCGATACAGCAAGCGATTGACTATGTGTCTTCGCTGCCTGTCGGAAGAAACGGATTGCGTGGTGCCGTGCTTCTTGGGCCGGGCACCTTTGTGCTTCGCGAAAGGCTTGCCATCGAGGCGTCAGGTGTGGTTCTCCGCGGTTCGGGACGAGAAAAGACCATCCTTTTGAAGGAGGGTGTCGATCGTGGGTCGCTGCTTCGAATCGAGGGCACGTCGAACAGAAGTTACGACAAGGATACGCTTTGGGTGAACGAAAAGGTAGAACTGGGGACCCGGGAGATTCGTGTGGACAGGCTTCAACGTGCCGGGGAATCTTCTTTAGTAGGCAGGGAGGTGGAGATTGTGCGGCAGAGTTCTGCCCCCTGGATTGAATCGGTGGGTTGTCGGATCTATGGTGGCGGCATCGATGCCTTGGCTTGGAAACCAGGAGACATCGACCTCCATTGGCGCCGAACCGTAGTTGCTGCCGAGGGAAATGTCCTGAAGTTCGATGCCCCGCTTACGATGGGCTTTGACCCCAACGAAGAGGCAACGTATATCGACAACAAGAAAAAGGTACACGAGCATGTTCCCTTCAGCCCTTGCTATGTAAGGTTTGTGGATGACAAGGGAGAGATTGGCGAATCCGGCATCGAGAATATGACGCTCGAATCGGGCTTTGATGCCCGAAATGTGCATGACGAGAACCATTGTTGGACAGGCATCTCGGTGGAAAATGCCCGTGACTGCTGGGTGCGACTGGTCAACTTCAGACATCTGGCGGGTGCGGGTGTCATCATGCAGCCTACGGCGCGCCGCATCACTGTGGAGGATTGCCAATATCTGGAACCCGTGAGCGAGAATGCCGGGTTGCGCCGCACGTCGTTCTACGTGCTGGGCCAGCAATGCCTTGTGCAGCGCTGTTATGCCCGACAGGGACGACATGACTTTGTGACAGGCTTTTGTGCTGCGGGGCCCAATGCCTTTGTGCAATGCGAGGCTGCTGAAGCACTGTCCTACAGCGGAGGCCTCGACTCGTGGGCTTGTGGTACACTCTACGACATCGTGGAAATCGATGGGCATGACCTTGTGATGAAGAATCTGGGGCAGGACAACAACGGGTCGGGCTGGAATGCCGCTTCGAGTGTAGCCTGGCAATGTTCGGCTGCCGAGATCCATTGCTACAGCCCCGACACTATCAATACAAATCGCGCATATGGATCCTGGGCACAGTTCTCGGGGGATGGCTTTTGGTCGAACAGCAATAATCATATACAGCCCCGCAGCCTCTATTATGCCCAACTTAAGGAGCGCCTCGGAGAAAAGATGGTTGTCAATCCCCGTATCCTGATGCGATCGACGGAAGCTTCGAGCAGTCCTACTGTGGCTAAGGCGATGGAGATGGCCCAAGAAGCCAGGAACGTTTCGCGGCAGACGTTGCTCAATTGGATTAACGAAGCCCCAGTGATACCATTGGGGAATGGAGGGGTAAAGTTTTCAGAGTTTTCAAAGAACTCCGAGCATTCAGAGAACTCCGATCACTCCGAAAAAATCGAAATCAAGAACGGGCGACTGACGCAGGAGGGAGAGATTCTGTTGGGAGGAAGATACCAGACTCCTTGGTGGAATGGCAAATTGCGGACTTCGTACCTCAACAGTAATGCCTGCAAACCCGCCTTGACACGTTTTGTGCCTGATCGGGAAGGATTGGGACTGACCGACCGCATCGATAGCGTGGTGGCCTGGATGGAGCAGAACGATATCCTGGCATGGGACCAGAACTACGGCCTGTGGTATGATCGTCGAAGGGATGATCATGAACGCATACGTCGTCGTGATGCCGCTGTGTGGGCACCCTTCTGGGAGCAGCCTTGGGCGAATACGGGAGAAGGGTCAGCCTGGAACGGACTCTCGCTCTACGACCTCACGCAGAACAACACTTGGTATTACAATCGCCTGCATCAGTTTGCCAAGAAGACTGCCCCGATAGGGAAACTGCTCTATCTGCAGCATTATTTCCAGCACAATATCCTCGAGGCCGGTGCCCATTGGGTGGACTCACCCTGGCGCCCCACCAATAACGTCAACGAGACCGTATTTCCGGAGCCTGTGCCCTTCACGGGAGACAAGCGCATCTTTGTGGCCGAATGGTTCTATGATGAGCAGAATCCGCACATGGCCGACCTGCATAGGCAATATATTCGTCGCAATCTGGAGGCGTTCAAGGATTTGCCTAACGTCATCCATTATATCAGCGAGGAATATACCGGTCCTCTGCATTTCACCCGATTCTGGGTGGAGACCATCCGCGATTGGGAACAAGAGACAGGTCATCGTGTGCTTGTTGCCCTTGCAGCCACGAAGGACGTACAGGATAGCATCCTCAACGACCCTTTGCTGGCTCCGACTATCGACATAATTGACATTCGCTACTGGCACTACAAGACACCGGGAATCGCGGGAAGCCGAAGCGCCAAGGACGATGGAAAGGACATCTATGATCCGAAGGGCGGCGTGAATCTGGCTCCTCGACAACATGCACGCGTGCAGCCTGTCGGCAAAGTGAACTTCAGCGATGCTTATCGTGCTGTTTGCGAATACCGGCAGCGCTATCCCGAGAAGGCTGTGCTCTACTATGCCCAGAACTATCCTGAACAAGCTTGGGCTATCCTGATGGCGGGCGGCTCGGGCGCAGGAGTGAAAATCGCCGATGCCCAGCTGCGCCGACAACTTGCCTCGATGCAGATTGAGGGTCGGACAGACCGCGAGGATGCCAAGGTCCTGCAAGCAGGCGATGCAGCTCTTGTCTATGGACTTTCGGAAGGAAAATTGGAACTGACAAATCTCAAGCCAGGGACTTATCTGCTCAACGAGATTGACGCAAAAAACGGAGCGCTTCTGGGGAAGACACAGCGCATGACGTTCAAGGCAGATCATTGTACAATAGACATTGCTCCCGGCCGAATCTTCTGGCTTCGCAGGAAATAGATAATCGGTCCGGAAAAGAGTAGAAATTGCCATCCAAAATAGTTAATTCATTTCACAAATTCGCATATATTTATTAAAAATGTATGCGAATTGCCATTTTATGCCGTTCGTTTTTGGCCAAATGGTATTTTTTTAGTAACTTTGGCGCGCCTTATGCTATAAATATCAACACTTTTTGTGTTGAGTGATGACTGACCGTGTATATTTTGCAACAATGCATGTGTCAGGCAATAGCGAAGCTGTGGAACAATGAGAAAATTCCTTTTTCGAATCCTGTGCTTTCTGGTAGGAGTCTTCCTGTTGCTGTGCGTAGCAGAACAAGCAGCGCGTGTTTGTCCAAATGCCTATCGCAACAAGGAGAACTGGATGGAAGCGAACTCCGACCGGGTGGAAACACTTGTGTTCGGTTCGTCGCATGCCTATGCCGCCATCAAGCCGGAACTGCTCTCTGGCTGCGCCTTCAACCTGGCCAACTCGAATCAGACACAGCGATACGACTGGCTTCTGCTTCAGCGCGATACGACATCGCTGGCCTCGCTCAAGGCAATCATCTATCCGTCTTCGTCGCTCCTGATGGATTATCGGCTCGAAGACACGTCCGAGTGGTATCGCTGCATCTATTATCAGCTTTACAACCACCTGGATGAGCATTCTTTCCTTTCGAAATACGCTTGGGAGGTAGCCAGCATACAGACGTGCTGCTGGAAGGTGCAGAGCCTGTTCATCTCGGGCGAATCGGACCGAATGTGTGACGAATACGGCTGGTGTACCTATTATCAGGCACATCCGTCGCAGAGGGAAAATCTCACCCCGACGAAGGCCGAGGAACGAATCCGTAAATACGAAGAAAGGGAAGGGATTCACAGCTCGGAAGAATCTTTTTTCGACGAAATGGCCGGATACTGCCAGCGTCATGGGATAAGGCTCCTGCTTTTGGGCACACCCGTTTCGCCGGTTTTCCGTAGTCAGGCTGCTGTCGGGGAATATCTGAAGACGACAGACTTGAAGGCGCAGCGCGAAGCTGCCAATTATAGCTGCATCGAATACCAGGACTATTCGTTCGACCCCCGATTTTCGGATGAAGACTTCTTCGACGTAGATCACCTGAACTCCTCCGGAGCGACCAAGTTCACCCAAATCATCAGCCAGGATTTCGGCCTGTAACCCTATCGCACAAGACGCATGTCATTCAATTCCCTCGAATACCTCTGGTTCCTGCCGCTTGTCTTCTGCCTCTATTGGTTTGTCTGCAAACCACTCAAGTGGCAGAACTTGCTCGTCGTTGTAGCCAGCTACGTGTTCTACGGGTGGTGGGACTGGCGTTTTCTGGTGCTGATAGCTTTCACGACGCTATGCAGCTACGTCAGCGGACAGCTGATTGAAAAGCAGAAGGCGAAAGGCGAGAAACGCAAAGCCTATTGGATCAACGCTTGTAATATTGCCATCAATCTGCTGATTCTTGGCATCTTCAAGTACCTGGGTTTCTTTGCCGATTCGTTCGTCCAGCTTGCTTCGCTGTTCGGATGGCATCTTGACAGTCCTACACTACATGTTCTGCTGCCCATTGGCATCAGCTTCTATACGTTTCAGGCGCTTGGATATACCATCGACGTCTATCGTGGCCAGATCAAGGCATCCCGCGACATCGTTGCATTCTTCGCCTACGTCAGCTTCTTCCCGCAGTTGGTAGCCGGCCCTATCGAACGGGCTTCGAACCTGCTTCCACAATTCGGCAAGGCGCGAACCTTTGATTATGCTCTGGCTGTCGATGGTATGCGGCAGATCCTGTGGGGCTATGTCAAGAAACTGGTCATTGCTGACAACTGTGCCACATTCGTTGAGGCCATCTATGCAGATCCGGCCAGCCTTGGCAGCCAGCATCTTGTGATGGGCCTGCTGCTCTTCTTCCTGCAGGTCTATGGCGACTTCTCGGGCTATTCGGACATGGCCATCGGTTCGGCCAAGCTATTCGGAATCAGGCTTATGAGGAATTTCGATGTCCCGATGTTCTCGCGTGACATTTCGGAATACTGGCGTCGCTGGCACATCTCGCTCAACTCGTGGTTCTTTAACTATCTGTTCTTCCCGCTGGGAGGCTTTGACAAGAAGTGGAAGATAGTCCGCAACGTGATTGTCGTATTTGGCCTCTGCGGTCTTTGGCATGGCGCCAACTGGACGTATGTCTTCTGGGGCCTTTATTTCGGCCTGCTCACGATGCCCTATTTGTTGAAAATTCGCATGTATAAGGACTCCATTGTGGCCAAACACACCTTGCTGCCCTCGTTGATGGAGACCAGACAGATGGCTTGTACCTTTGCTTTGGTATTGCTGGGCAGTCCATTGTTCCGATGCCAGTCGCTGGGAGATGCCGGACACTATTATGCCTGCCTTTTCTCCAATGGGATTATCCATGGAGGGCCGAAATATGGGCATAACCTGCTTCTGCTTATCGTCCTGCTCTTTGTCGTGGAATGGATTCAGCGCAAGAAGGAGCATCCTCTTCAAATCGAAGCCATCCCCTGGCGATGGGTTCGATGGAGCATCTATTACGGCTTGCTGGTGCTGATATTCTTCCATTACATCTCTACAACTCAATTCCTCTATTTCCAATTCTGATTGAAAATCTATGCAGACTATCGTCGAAATGTTTGAGCATACGGTTGCACAGTATCCCGATCACAATTTCATTCTGGAAAACCAGGGTCAGGGGTATCGGGGCATGACCTTTGCTGAAGTACATACTGCGGTTCTCAGCCTTTCGCAAGGACTTGTCGAAATGGGGGTGCGACCGGGAGACCGTGTGGCCATCCTCAGTGAAAATCGGGCAGAATGGATGCTGGCAGACCTTGCAGCCATATATGCCGGTGCCATCGTGGTGACACTTTCTGCCAAACTTATCGAGGGACAGGACCTGTTGGTTCGTTTGCAAAATTCAGGAGCAGAGAGCATCTTTGTCTCACGAACTCAATTGCCCAAGATTGAGCGACTAAAGACCGAAACATCGTTGAAGCACATCTTCTGCTTTGATGACACGTCCTATCAGGATCTCCTCCAGTGTGGCAAGCAGGCTTCATCGAATGCTCCCATCTTTCAGCCAGAGCCTTCTACTCCCGCTCTAATTATCTATACCAGTGGGACAACAGGGATGCCCAAGGGAGTGGTGCTTTCTCATGGCGCTTGTGTGGCTCATACCATTAAGCACCAGCGTATCGGTGATTTCCGTCCAGATAGCTGCACGTTGGCCCTGCTGCCCCTCGACCACTGCCTCTTCCATTCATTTTTCTACCAGGCTTTGGCCGATGGTGCCGCAATCGCCATGCCGCAACAGGGAAATTCTCCGCTGGAGGCAATGCTCCATTTGACCAAGAACATTCAGGAAGTGCATCCCGACACGCTCATTGTGGTGCCGGCTTTGCTCCAGACATTCAAGGTCTTGCTCACCCAACAACATATTGCTGACGATATCGAAGCCGTTCGCCGTTTCTTTGGCGGACGATTGCGCTATTTCATCGCAGGAGGTGCGCTCACCGATGCCGAAACCGAGACCTTCTTCATGAACCTGGGCTTACCCATCCATATTGGTTATGGTATGACCGAGGTAACTGCCGGCATCTCGCGCAGTTGCCCCGAACAACATCGAACGGGCTCGGTGGGACGTCCGGCCACTCTCCAACAGGATGTGAGGATTGTGGACGAGACAGGCCAGGACTGCCCGCCCATGAAAAGTGGCGAAATTCTCTATCGCGGCGAGACTTTGATGTTGGGCTATTGGCACAATCCGGAAGCCACACGCGAAGTCATGACCGAAGATGGCTGGTTCCACACCGGCGACCTGGGCCATCTGGATGACGACGGATTCCTGTTTATCGACGGTCGTGTCAAGAGTTTGCTCATCTCCAACTCTGGGGAGAAATATAGTCCCGAAGGCATCGAGTCTTCTATCCTCGAAACATCTCCCTACATTCAGCAGGTGATGCTCTATAACCAGCAGTCTCCTTGTACCATCGCACTTGTCGTACCTGCCATCGAGGCCATTCGAACCACCCTCCGAAAGCAATCGCTCACCCTCGATACCGAAGCTGGACAGGATGCGGCCATTCGTCTTATCCAGGACAGCCTGAATGCCTATCGTCGCGGGGGTAGTCACGCAGGTCTTTTCCCCGACCCCTGGCTCCCCATGACCTTTGCCATCCTCGACCGTCCTTTTTCAGCCCAAGATGGCTTGCTTACCGCCACTTCGAAACTTGTTCGTCATAAGATTGCCAAGGCCTACGATGTTCGCATTCAATCGCTCTTTACTCCACAGGGCATGAATCCGCAGAACGAGGCCAACCGGCAGGCATTTTCCAAATACTCTGAAACAAAATAATCTTAAAAATGGATATCAATCAATTCATCGCCACTCTTGCTCCGGCATTTGTTGAAAGTGGCTCTTTACTGACCCCCGAGACCCGCTTCAAGGATCTTTCCGATTGGAATTCACTTGCCGCATTGATGGTAATCACAACCATCGGACAGAAGTGCGGCGTCAGCCTCGATCCATCGGCATTCTTTACAGCCGAAACCATCGAACAGTTGTACAACATCGTTTCTGGAAAGTAAAGACTCTTATCCGTTTCGTGTAGGGAATCCACCTATAAGCTAAGCTTCAGATGGCAAAGGAATCAAGAGTAAGGAAGACATTCCTCAACATGAGGATCAACATGATAACCTATTTTGTGGCTATTGTGATCTCCTTCTTTACCCGTAAGGTCTTCCTCGACCAGCTGGGCGCAGAGTTCATGGGTCTTACCACGACTGTGAACAGCCTATTGGGATTCCTCAACCTGGCAGAACTGGGTGTTGCAGCCTCCATAGCCTATTTCCTCTATAAGCCCCTTTACGATGATGATCAGGACAAGATCAACGAGACCATCTCCATCATGGGCTATCTGTATCGGCTCATCGGCAGCTTCATCCTTGCTGCTGGCGTGGTATTCTCGTTTTTCCTGCCTCTGGTATTCAAGGCCACAAGTTTTGCCTGGGGGATAATCTATTTGGTTTTCTATGGGCAGTTGTTCTGCTCGATGCTGGGCTACTTTATCAATTACAAGGCGAACACCATCTTTGCAGCAGACCAGCGCCAATATCTGGTGAACGGCTATTTCCAGCTGACACAGTTTTCCGCGATGATTCTGCAGGCAGTTCTTGCCTATTATACCCGCAGTTTTGTCATCTATATGGTGGTGATGATAGCCTTTGCTATCGTCAACAGCTTGATTTTGAACTGGAAGTTTGACAAGTGTTATCCTTGGGTAGTGGCAAGCGTACAGCGGGGAAAGGAGGCGCTCAAGCATCGTCCCGAAATCATGCTTTATGTGAAACGAGTCTTCATCCATCAGATTGGACGCTATGTCAACAGCAGTGCCATGCCCATAATCGTCTATGGCTATGCATCGCTCACCATGGTGACCCTCTACAGCAACTATACCTTGCTCAACACCAAGGTGTCGAACCTTGTTTATAGCGCCTTGAGCGGCACTGAGGCAAGTGTGGGTAACCTTATTGCAGAAGGCGATAGGAAGAAAATCTTCGATTGCTACAAGGAACTCTATTCCATCAAGTTTTTTGTGGTTGCTTTTCTTTCGATTTGCCTCGTCCATCTCAACTCTGACTTCATTGCCGTATGGCTCGGTACGGAATACGTATTGCCCGCTGTTCTTGTGCTGCTGATCTGTTCTGACTTTTTCCTCAACCTGGTTCGCAATACGACCGACCAGTTCCTCAATGGTTTTGGCTTGAAGGCAGATATCTGGGTGCCGATATGCCGCGTGATTTCGTTGGCATTCATCATTTGCGCGGGGTTGCGGTGGGGTCTTGTTGGTATCCTCACGGTCCCGGTGGTTGTGCAGCTCACACTGATGCATATCTGGAAACCCTATTATTTGTTTCGTAGTGGAATGCGGCTTCCTTTCGGCAAATACTGGAAACTGCTGCTCGTCAACCTATTGCCCTTTGTCATTGCGTATGGGGTAAGTGCGATGATTTCAAGGCAATTGGGTTTTGGCGAAGAGCTTACCACAACGTGGAGATCATTTCTGCTGAAGGCGATAAGCTTCAGCATCCCCTTGTTTCTGATTGCCTTGTTCCTGGCATGGCAATTCTGCGAGGGTATCCGCATGTTTGGGGATAGGATGACCAAAAGATGGAAAGTCAGACGAAAGTAATGCAAGCAGAGGTCAGTTACAGCATCATCATTCCGCACTACGACATCCCGGATCTCCTTGTGAGATGTCTTCAATCCATTCCCGTGCGGGAAGATGTCCAGGTGATTGTCGTCGATGATTGCAGTCCGGGTGGCGACGAGTATGCAGCAAGATATCCCGAGCTGAAGCGTCCCTTCGTCGAATTCTATTCCACAAAGCATCGGGGAGGTGCCGGTACGGCGAGGAATATCGGCCTGCAGCATGCCCGGGGGCACTGGCTGGTATTTGCTGATGCCGATGACTTCTTTGTTGAAGATTTTGGTAGGCTGCTCGACAAGTATAAGGATTATGCCGAGGACTTGATTTATTTTCGAGCTCGGAGTGTGCTCTCGGACGACATTTCAAAGCCTGCCCATCGCAGCGAATGGTTGGATGTCCTCTGGAAGGATTATGAAGCAAACGGAGACCTCGATTCACTTTGCGGACGTTCGCCCATTGTCTGGAGCAAATTCTTCAGGCGTTCGTTGATCGAGCAGAACAACATCCGTTTCGACGAAACACGCTACAGTAATGACTACTGGTTTGCGGCAAGTGCTGCTGTGAGGGCCAGGAAGGTATTGGTCGAAAGTTCCATTCTTTATGTCTCCACAGTACGTAGCGGTTCGTTGGCTTATAATATGAACACGAAGGACGGAGAACTGGAAACACGTGCTGAGGTATGCTTTCGTGTTCAGAAGCTCCTGCTTGAAAATGGGAAGAAAACACTTCCTTACGAGCCGTTCACCATGTATATGAGGCTGCTTTTTGACAATGACAAGCGGGCTTTGTATTATCAGTATTTCCGCAAGCTGGATTCGATTGGATTGCCCCGTTTCCTGGCCTTGCGACAAATGATGAGTGAACATGCAGGCCATCTGCGCAAGTTGAAGGTCTATCTGCTTTCTTACTATCATCTCCTTTTTAAGGAATAAAAGAATAAGGTATTCCAATGCATATCGTCCATAAGTTGCTGAACCTTCTGGTCCTGTTCTCATTGCTCCCCGGGGTTCTGCATGCCCAAACTGAAACAAAGACTTTTTCCAACCCGGTCTTTGCACATGATTGGCCCGATCCTACTGTATGGCAGGGCGATGATAGCCTCTTCTATACGTTCTCGACAGCAGGAACCAACTATGCGAAGGGTCTCGGCAAAATCCTTTGGTCGGAGGACATGGTGACGTGGGACACAATTCCCGATTATGTCTGGACCAGCCAGACGCTGAGTCAGTTGAAGCAGTATGGCAGCAGCTTCTGGGCACCGCAGGTAACCCGTATCGGGGGGCGTTGGCTCATGTATCTCACGTGCTACGGCAATTCCTCGGCCGATCCCTCCATCGTGGTGCTCACCCTCGATTCCGAAACATTTCCAACCAGCGAGGGCTTGCACGGTCCCTGGTCGCTGAATGGAGTCATCACCAGTAGCAGGGAGAACCAGATTATCGACACCATCGATCCATTTGTGACCGAAGATACCATCTCTGGACGCGTGTGGATGTTCTTTGGCAGTACAGGTCGCAACTACCGGGTTGAACTTGCTGCCGATGGTCTGAGTCTTTCCGATAGCGCTACGTTCACTCATGTGGCAGGTCTTTCTTTGGCCGAAAATCCCAGGCGAAACAAGGTTTTCGAAGGAGCCTACCTCTACTATCACGACGGCTATTGGTACTATTTCGTGAGTGCTGGCCTGTATTCCAATTACACTTACAATCTCAAGGTGGGTCGCAGCCCCTCCATCGATGGCACATTTGTCAGCAGGTCGGGTTTGCCAATGACGGAAGGAAATGCCACGACGTTGCTTTCGACCACCTCTGATGAGAAGGACTTCTTCGGACCTGGACACTGTGGCGAACTCTTTGAGGACAATGATGGTCGTACATATATATATTATCATTGCCATGCCAAGGATGTGCCCATCTCCGTAGCAGGCTACATTCCGCGCGCGTTGATGCTCCAGCAGATCTATTGGGACGAAGAGGGCTGGCCTTATTTCGAAGACGGCAAGCCGCTTGCCCAGGAGACATGGCCGAATCTGGGAGACGATTCCTTCCAGGACCTGCCTTCCTTTGGCGAAGAAGGGGAGCTGGGAGCTGCTACAATCTTTACACTGACAGGCCAGCCGATCAAGACCGCGTCCTCTCGTGGTTTCCATATTATCCGTTATCCGGATGGAACCGTCCGCAAATCATTCGTGATTGAAAAATGACAAAATAAATCATCTAACCAATATTCCATTAATTTTTTTATTCATCAAAACAAATGAAACAGTACAAAGTTCTAAGCTTAATGCTTTTGGCATTACTGTCTTGTGGAATCCTCCGTGCCGAGGAAACCAAGTTCTTTTCCAACCCCGTCTTCGCTCACGACTGGGCTGACCCAGATGTCTGGCAGGGTGATGATGGCAATTTCTACACGTTTTCGACCGCTGGAGCAAAGTATTCCGGTGGTCAGGCTAAATTCCTCTGGTCGGAGGACAGGATCCGCTGGGATACCATCCCCGATTATGTTTGGACCCTCGAGACCCTTTCTCAGATCAAGAAATATGGCGACAACATCTGGGCTCCACAGGTAGTCAAGGTCAAGAACCAGTGGTTGATGTATCTGTCATGCTATACGTCTGAATCCAAGTCGGCCATCGTCGTGCTCAAGCTAAACTCCGAAACCTTCCCAACCAAAGACGGTCTGCATGGCCCCTGGACCTTCCATTCCGTTTTGACCCAGTCGTCTGTTTCGAAAATCAACGACACCATCGACCCGTTCGTTGTGGAAGATCCCGAAACGGGCAAGGTATGGATGTTCTTTGGAGGTGTTGGCCGGGTTCATCGCGTTGAACTGGCCTCCGATGGTCTGAGCCTGGCAGAGGAGACTCCGACCTATACACATGTGGCTGGTCTGAAAGATTCGGACGACCGCACCCGTGAAAAAGTCTTCGAGGCATCGTCGCTTTACTATCGTGACGGCTACTGGTATCTCTTCGTAAGCTCAGGTTTCTATTCCAACTATTCATACTCCCTGAAGGTGGGACGCAGCGAGACGCTGACGGGCGACTTTGTTGACAAGAATGGTAATTCGATGAAGAATGGCTTGGCTACAACCATCCTTTCGACCCCCAAGTCGAGCACCGATTTCTGGGGCCCTGGTCATAATGGTGGCATCTTCGACGACATTGAGGGTCGTACCTATATGTACTACCACTGCCATGCCAAGGACGTGCCTGTCACTGTTGCTGACTATACGCCACGTGCCCTGATGCTCCAGCAGATGTACTGGGATTCAGAAGGCTGGCCTTACTTCAAGAATGGTAAGCCTGTTGCAAGTGAGGAGTGCCCGGCCTACACCAACTCGTACTTCGAATTCGAGGTGCCCTCTTCCGGATGGGCTACTATCTATCTGCCCTTCGCATTCGAGATTCCCGAAGGCATGGAGGTCTATACCCCACATGCAATCCAGTCGAATGTCCTTCACATTACGCGGGTTGAAAAGACCAAGGCTAATACTCCTTACCTCGTCAAGGCTCCCACGGGCAATTACGATTTGAGCGGTTATGCACGCGACACCATTGACAACCGGGTGAATGACCTGCTTGTTGGTTCTCACAAGGAGATTGCTGCACCAGCCGGCACTTATGTGCTTGACAACGGAACGCAGGGCACAGGCTTCTATCGTGCAGGTTCCTACACAGTGCGTGCTCACCAGGCCTACCTGCAGACCGATTCAACCGACCCGTACTTCCTCTGCGAAAACTTCAGTGGTCTTGAGGCCATCTCATCCAACGAGTCTGGTCGCATCGAGGCAGTTTATAACCTCAATGGCCAGAAGCTCAATGGCATGGAGCAGGGCATTTCGATTATCCGCATGTCTGACGGCACCGTCCGTAAGGCAATTGTGGTAGAATAATTGTTCAACACTCCCTTGGATCTGCTCTACACCATAATCATCCCTCATTACAATACACCCGAACTCCTCATGCGCTGCTTGGAATCAATCCCGGTGCGCGAGGATGTTCAGGTGATTGTAGTTGATGATTGCAGTCCGGATGCAAGTAGTTATCTCCAAAAATATCCCGCCCTTAGCCGTCCTTTCCTCGAATTCTATCGAACGGAGAAAGGCGGCTCGGCGGGACGTGCACGCAATGTCGGGCTTCGTCATGCCCGTGGCCGATGGTGCCTCTTTGCTGATGCCGATGACTATTACGAGGACGGTTTCCTCGATGTCATTGGCCAGGCGCTTGACGACAAGCTCGACATTCTATATTTCAACGTATCAGGCATAGGCGAACGCGCCCAGCTTCATCAGCGCATCTTTGACCTCTATCTTTCCAATCAGGACACAACGGAAGTGCGCTACCATATCTGGGCACCTTGGAACAAGGTCATAGCTCGCAGTTTCATTGAGGATAATCGGTTGAGCTTCGAGGAAATACCCGTAGGAAACGACGCCCTGTTCTGTCTGGAGGCCAGTCGGGTGGCTCGACGATACCGCATCATCGATGATCACCTCTATTGTCTCACCGACAATGCTGCCAGCCTTTCGTTCCGCGCTATGACTTTCGAGCGCGAAATGGATTATACCCGGGTGCGTATCCGCATCAATCGTTTCCTGGCACGTCTGGGGCTGCATTTCCGTTACGGCTACCACGTCTTCAGCATTCCGCGAGCTCAGCGTTTCTGGCAGCAATATGGTTGGCGATGTTGTCTGCAGTATGTTTGCTACGTATCGTGGCACTATGGCTTGATCCGCGCTCTTGCCTACAACATTCGTCGCCGTAGGTTCCAGGCGTCTCATCCAGACCTCATTTATTGTGACTGATTCCACCGTTACCATTGCCATTCCTGTGTTCAATGCGGAGGCAACCGTCGGGCGTTCGTTGCTTTCGGCGCTCGATCAGGACTTTGCCCTCCCCTATGAAGTGCTGGTCATCGACGACTGTGGCACCGACAGGAGTATGGAGATTGTCCAACAGACGGCTGATCATCATCCTCGATGCAACACGGTCCGAACTGTCCGACATCCCGAGAATCGGGGTTTAGGAGCGGCGCGCAATACGGCTATCGACGAAGCTCTGGGCAAGTATCTCTTCTTCCTCGATGCTGATGACTGGATGTTACCTGATGCTTTGTCGCATCTCTATGACTTGGCTGAACGCGAACAGGCTGATGTCACGGCAGGTTCCACCGATTGCTGCCAGCAGGGCCAGACGAGTCCGCACTATCAGCTCACACCGCAAGTTATCCGACACGAAGCAGCGGGCGTTTGGATGGTAGTACACGATGTTTTTATGAATATCGAAGTGTGGAACAAGCTGCTCCGACTCGATTTTCTGCGCCAGAACCACATCCGCACCGTTCATCGCATCATGGAAGATTCTATTTTCGATTTCCATCTTCGCATTCAGGCGCGGACCATCGTTCTCTCGCCACAGGTTACTCTCTGCTACAACCTCCATCCTGAATCTATCCTCGGAAGCCTTTTCGGCCATCAGGCTACCGACGAAGCTGTCAGCATCTACTGCGACATTGTCCAGCAGGCTGAAATTCTCATTCGCGAACGTTACCACGACGTCCCTGGCATCTACGACCTCTATGCACTGCGCCTGTTCTATACGTTCCATTCTCTACGAAAGATGCAGCTTACTGATGCACAGGAACTATATATTCGCACCACCCTTCCGCATTTCCTCGGAATAATTCCGTCGATGCGCAGTCTTTGCGGAGGTGCATTCCGCATGGCCTATCTCGTCTGTAAATTGAGGGGGGGCGATTGGCGTGCTTTCGAACGAGCTTACGATAGCCGATACACACGCTTCGCCTATTACTTGAAACGTTTCCTCCTGTTGTTCTGATTCCCCTCTTCCCTCTTCATCACTTTTCGATCCACTCTTAATTCCACTTCACCCTCCGATGAATAAACTGCTGACGCTCGTCATCCCGACCTATAATATGGAGCGCTTCCTCCCCGAATGCCTCAACACACTTATCGTCGATGACGAACTCATGCGCCTGCTCGAAGTGCTCATTGTCATCGATGGCAGCACCGACCGATCGGCACAGATAGGGCAGGAATATGCCGATACCCATCCCGACACTTTCCGCGTTATCATTAAGGACAACGGTAATTATGGCTCCTGCGTTAACCGTGGTCTCGACGAAGCCAAAGGCAAATACATCAAGACGCTTGACGCCGACGACAAGTTTCAGACCGATAACCTCAGTCGCTTTCTGAGTGAACTGCAGGACGTCGATGCCGATATGGTCATCAGCGACTACATCGGATGGAACATGCAGACCGGCCAAATCGACCATCATTGCTACAACCTGCCTACACCCGACCTTTTCGACGTCGAGCAGTTGAAGTTCGAACCGAACAGTCCTTTGATGATGCATGCCGTAGCCTATCGTACTGACCTGTTGCGTCAGATGCACTATCGGCAGACCGAAGGCATCTTCTACACCGACCAGGAGTGGACATTCATGCCCGTCAGCCGGGTCAGTCGCATCTGGTATTTTCCCCACACATTATACATTTATCGGGTCGGGCGTGATGGGCAGACCGTCGATATCCGCGTATGGGTACGTCATGCCGAACAGGAGATTGTTGGATTGAAGAAAATGACAGATTTCTATAATGGTCTTCGCTCCGACAGCTCTCCTGCTCTACGCAGTTTTATGGAGTATCGTTTGTATTTTCGCATCGTGGCCATCTATAATCACATCTTTGTTCGCTCGTTTGGCGAAGTGGAAGACGTTTTGGTCAGCGATTTCGATAGCTACGTTGCCAACAGCCTACCCCAACTCTACCTGCCCGTCGAACACGACGTCCGCTACCACGGGTTGAATGTCATTGGCCTATGGCGGAGGCATCCTTGGCTCTATCGGGTCTATCTCCGTATCCGCAAGTTTGCCCACGGGCTGTTCAAGTAGAGGTTAGAAGGTTGTAAACTACTTTTCGCGCATGAAGATGTTGATGGGCGTTCCCGAGAAGTCCCACTTTTCGCGAATCTTGTTCTCCAGATAGCGGCGATAGGGATCCTTCACCCACTGAGGCAGGTTGCAGAAGAAGGCAAACGAGGGAACGTTGGGCGCCGAAACTACCGTTTCCGGGTTTTTCTCGTCGGTGGTCGAAGTGGTGGCCTTCAGCTGGGTCACATATTTGATTTTGATATACTTGCCCTTATTGTTCGGTGGAGGATAGGCACCAATCACTTCCTGCATGTACTCATTCAGTTCGGAAGTCTTGACCACGCGGTGGCGATTTTCATACACATGAGTGGCTGTCTCAATCACCTTATAGATACGCTGCTTCGTTACTGCCGAAGCGAAGATGATTGGGAAATCGACGAACGGAGCAAAACGGGCACGAATAGCCTCCTCCATGCAGCGAACTGATTCTTTCGACTTGTCGGCCATAATGTCCCATTTGTTCACACAGACTACAAGACCTTTCCGGTTGCGTTCAATCAGCTGGAAAATGTTCATGTCCTGGGCTTCGATACCGCGTGTCGCGTCAATCAGGAGAATGCAGACGTCGGAATTCTCGATAGCACGAATGGAACGAAGCACGGAATAATATTCGATGTCTTCGTTTACCTTGCTCTTCTTACGAATACCTGCAGTATCGACAAGATAGAAGTTGAAGCCGAATTTGTCGTACTTGGTGTAGATGCTGTCACGTGTGGTACCTGCAATATCCGTGACGATGTGGCGTTCTTCGCCCATAAAAGCATTGAGCAGCGAGCTCTTGCCGGCATTAGGACGGCCTACGATAGCGAACTTGGGCAAATCTTCAAGATCCTCGTTATCATCTTTCTTGAAGCGTTTGACGACTTCGTCGAGTAAGTCTCCCGTTCCAGAACCATTGGCTGAAGAGATGATGAAAGGATCTCCCAAACCGAAGGAATAGAATTCAGCGGCGTAGGCGTGTTGGTCGTATGCGTCAGCCTTATTTGCCACAACAATAACTTCTTTGCCCGACTTGCGAAGCATGTGGGCGATGCTGTCATCGAGGTCTGTGATTCCGTTGCGGATATCGACAAGAAAGAGGATTACATCAGCCTCCTCAATGGCGATTTCGACCTGCTTGTTGATTTCATCCTCAAAGATGTCCTCCGAGTTGATCACCCAGCCGCCGGTATCGACCAGAGAAAATTCACGTCCATTCCATACGCTGTGACCATATTGGCGGTCGCGCGTGGTGCCTGCGGTGTCGCTCACGATGGCAGTACGACTCTCTGTCAGGCGATTGAAAAGGGTCGATTTTCCCACATTGGGCCGACCCACGATTGCTACTAAGTTTCCCATTTCATTTTATAGTTTAATAATGAATATAATTTTTCGTGACTCCAGCCTTGTTTTTGCGTTGGGAGGTTTCCGACTTATGCGACCCTCTCGGTCGTTCGGTCAGCCTCTCATGCCATGGGTAAGGTTTCCGAAGCACGAAAGTAATGCTATGACGGGTGCAAAGATAGTGAATTTCAGCAACGTGACAAAATTTTAGGCCAATTTTTGCTCAAAAACGGCTCCGTCAGGGCACAAATGCAACATCCACATAGTTGTCCAGACGCTGGCAGACGTGTGAAGAGAAACGCTTTGCGAGGTCTATGATTCCCATTAAGCCTGCACAGTCGTCCAACGTGGGAGTCGTCAGATTGCCCCTTAGATAATTGTATTTGATTAAGCCATAGATAAAACCGGCATTGAAGTTGTCGCCAGCACCGATGGTCGATACTACTCGATCGAGTTGTCCAGCAGGAACATGTTTCTCGATGAAAGAGTCTGATTTGCTGGCATCTGGCGCGAAAACTCGAATGGAACGTGGCCCATCGGTGCAGATGAAGAGCTGGCAGTGGGGTCGAATATGTTTGACATAGACATCGTGCGGATTTGTCGTCCTGTAGAGATAGCCGAAATCTTCAGCTGAGCCACGAACCACGGTAGCCATACGAAGATTCTCAATCAAGTTGTCTTGGATGGCAGGAATGTCCTTGATGTGGCTCTTGCGGAAATTAATGTCATAGTAAAGAACAGCTCCGGCATCATGCGCTTCCTTCAACAGCGATTTTGTGTGGCATCGGATGACAGGATTAACCGCAAAGAACGAACCGAAGAGAACCACATCGTCTGGCGTGAACTGAACCTTCGACAATTTGGTGTTGTTTAGTTGGGCCGAGGCATGATCCTTGTAGAATTCGTAGTCAGCATTCCGTTCTTTGTCGAGAAAGGCCAGTGAGAGGTGGCTTTGCGTACCGGGATTGATGGTCACCAAATCGGTCAAAACGTGGTTTTGATGCATGAATGAGGTGATGATATGACCGACGTGGTCATCACCTGTTTCCGTTATCATTTTCACTTTGGGGGCATTCGTTTCCCCTTTGAAAACTCTGCCCAGGCTGATCATCGCATTGAATGTCGATCCTCCGGGGACTGCACGTTGCGGTTGGTCATCGGTGAAGATGATGTCCAGAACCGTTTCGCCTATACCTATGATATTTCGCATCCTTTTTTCGTGCAAAGGTAATGGAAATTTTTGAAACAAGCAAATGGGTTCGTCAGTTTTTTCATTGGAACACGAAGAAAATGGAAATGAGGCCTATAAATGTAATCGAAAACATCATTTTTGCTTTTATTTCTTCGAATAATTTGGAGTGAAAGGTTTTTATCGCTATCTTTGTGGCCGAAAAAGGTTGTTTAATAAATAACAATTGACAAATAACAATTTGACTGTGCCTCCAATTCGTTTTGCGATTATCGACAACAATATCCTGGCATGCCTCGGGCTTCAACAGGTGTTAAGCAAGCTGCTGCCTCCCATGGCGGAGGTCGTGGTGTGCGAATCGTTTGACGTACTCATCAACCAGGAAAATCCGGAATTCCAGCATTTCTTTGTTTCTTCGAGCATCTATTTTGAGCATGTGCAGTTTTTCCGTAGTCAGCCGCACAAGAGTATTGTGATGGTAGCAGGCTGCATGAGCATCCATGGGGTCTTTACGCTCAACGTCTGTCAGAGCGAAGAGGCGCTGATGCGTGATATGGTGACGCTGCAGAGCCGAGGACATGGCATGCGCTATCTGATGGAGAGGTCGGCTGGCACTAGTAGTCAGGTACTTTCGGCACGAGAGATCGAGGTGGCTGTCCTGCTCAGCAAGGGATATATCAACAAGGAGATTGCCGACCAGCTGCAGATCGGCATCACTACGGTGATTTCGCATCGCAAGAATATTATGGAGAAACTCAATGCTCGCTCCTTGGCTGACGTCATCGTCTATTCACTGGTCAACGGGTTTGTAAGCATTGGGGATCTTAATCCGTCGTTCGCCTGACCGTACATTATCCTCATAATTGAGGATACAATTCCTCACAAATAAGGATTGTCCGTTTCGGAAAATAGCCGTATCTTTGCACCCGTAAAAATGCAAAGTTATGGCTATTTTTTTATGCCTCCTGTCAATGTGTCTTGCCTCTCTGCTGATTCCGTCTGAGGTGTTGACAACAGAACCCGACTCCTCGCGCGTGGTTCAGCTTCAGGGCGTGGAAGTCGTCTCTTTCAAGGAGAACGGCCGACTGCGTCAGCAGCCCTCTTCTGTGACGCTCATCACCCATAGCCAGATGGAGGAGGCACATATTACCTCGTTGAAGGCGGCCAGTGCTCGTGTGCCCAATCTCTTCATCCCCGACTATGGCAGCCGTCTCACCAGCGCCATCTATATTCGTGGCATCGGCTCTCGTATCAATACGCCAGCCGTGGGCCTTTACGTCGATAATGTGCCCTATATCGACAAGAGTGCCTTCGACTTCAATTTCTACGACATCGAGAGCATCGACATCCTACGTGGTCCGCAAGGTACGCTGTATGGTCGCAATACGATGGGAGGTCTGGTGCGTGTGCATACCCGGAATCCCTTCCATTATCAGGGAACAGATCTGAAGTTGGGCTATGCTACGGGGGACAACCACCGCAGTATTGCGTTGACGCATTATCATCGTCCGGCCGACTGCTTTGCCTTTTCGGCTGGCGGGTATTACGAGGGAGGTGATGGTTTCTTCGAAAATGATTTGACGGACAAGCGTATCGATGACATCCAGGGAGGAGGTGGCCGCATCCATGCCATCTGGCTTCCTGCAGATGCCTGGACTCTCGATTTGAGTCTGAGTTACGACTACTCCGACGAGGGCGCTTATCCCTATTATTATAGGGGCAGCGTTACGCAGCCGGAACCTTATCCGGACTGGATAGGCAAAATCTCAAACAACCGCAAGCACAACTATCGACGTGGAGTCTTTCATGTCGGCATGAATCTGGAGTATCGGGCAGACCATTGGCAGATGAATGCCATCACGGGCTACCAGTATCTCAATGACCGCCTGTTGCTGGACCAGGACTTTATGTCGTTCGATAACTACACCCTGGAGCAGCGTCAGCGTATCCATACTTTGACCGAAGAGATTACTTTCAAGAATCTCAATGCCGAGCGCTGGGAGTGGGTGACGGGTGTCAATCTGATGGTTCAGGGGCTTCGTACGACGGGTCCTGTGACGTTCTATGGCGACGGATTGCGTTGGTTGGAAGGCAACATCAACACGGTGATGCCTACTATCGATCGTATCCCGATGCTGCAGATGATGGGATTTACGGGTATGCTTGTCAACTTTCGTGGCGACGACTTGTTGATGGATGGCACCTACGAGACTCCTTCGTTTGGAGCTGCGCTTTTCCATCAGTCCACCTATCATTTCGGCGATCACCTTTCGGCCATCCTGGGCCTGCGTCTTGACTACGAGCATCAGCAGATGGACTACCATTCGCCGGCCGACGTGGATTATGGTTTTCGGATGCCCAATACCGGCAACGAGAAGATGGCCGTCGATCTGCAGGACCTCACGTCCCGCATCCTCTATGATGGTGTGCTCAAGGATGACCATTTCAGAGTCTTGCCAAAGTTCGCCTTGAAATATGAGATGGATGCCGACAACAACGTCTATACCTCCCTGTCGATGGGACAACGCTCGGGCGGCTATAACCTGCAGATGTTCTCCGATTTGCTGCAGGGAGCTCTCCGTGTCGATATGATGGATGGCATCAAGGAAGGTGTGGGCGGATATCTTGACTATTTGGCCGAGACCAATCCCGTGATGCCGAAATACATTCCCGATCCTGACAGTCCGGGCGAGATGGTGTATTTGCCGGATTTTGTGCGCCGTGTGATGGGGCAGAACATGCCGCAGTTCGAGATTCCATCGACCCGTCAGGTGGTCTATCGCCCCGAGTATTCGTGGAACTTCGAACTTGGCACGCATCTCACCCTGCTTGACTACAAGTTGAGCCTCGATGCAGCTCTTTTCTATAATCGCATCTACGACCAGCAGATCAGCCGCTTTGCGCCCACGGGTCTCGGTCGCATGATGGTAAATGCAGGCAAGAGCCAGAGCTGTGGCGGCGAATTGGCGATGCGCTTCTGTCCCAACAGCCATCTGACATTCTCGGGCAACTATGGCTACACGCATTCTTCCTTTTTGGACTATGATGCCGGGGATGGACACGACTATACGGACAACCTCGTGCCTTTTGTCCCGGCTCACACCTTCCTGGTGGATGCTGCCTATACCTGGTTCCTCGGCGAAAACTATTTGATGAAGAGCATTGCCCTGGGTGCTAATTATGCTGGAACAGGACGCATCTATTGGACCGAAGACAATCGTGTCAGCCAGCCATTCTATGCACAGCTTGGTGCTCGATTGGGGCTTTCCTTCGAACATCTCAACGTGCAGATATGGGGCAGGAACCTGACTGACGACAAGAGCTGCACCTTCTATTTCGAGAGTGCAGGTCGCTGTTTCGAACAATATTGCAAGCCACTGCAGGTGGGCATCGATTTGAATTTTCATTTTTAATTCCCTTTATAATTTATCAAAACATGAAGAAGATTTTATCTTTATTTGCTGGAGTAATGATGTGTGCCGCCACAATGGCGCAGCATGCTGGTCCAATGGCCTTTGCCGGGCCATCTCGTTTTGGCGTAGAAGCTATGGATGCATGGCAGGATAACGAGTGCGATACCCTTCGCCTGCAGTTGAATGGCACCACCGATGCCGATATCATCATGCCGGCAATGACCTACACGGTGATGGGACTTACCATTCCTTCCTACACCATCCACGGAGCTACGTTCTCGTTCGATGCGGCAACACGAAATGTCGTCTTTGACGAACAGACCTATAGCGAGACAATCATGGTGGGCGATGTCGAAAAGAAAATCACCGGCTATGCACTGACAGCCAGTTACAATCATAGCGACAAGACCTTCAGCCTCACCACCCGAATGTCTTATGGCAACATGCCGGTGCAGGTAACCTACATCATCGAGCAGGCTGCCTATGTCACCTCGACCAGCGGCATTGACGAAGTGAATGCCTCGCAGCAGCATCAGCAGGTGTTCGACTTGAGCGGACATCGGGTTGTAGAACCAGAGGCCGGACATTTCTATCTCATCAACGGCAAGAAAACCTATTTCACCAAGTAAACTGTTGGGATAATAATAGCGAGGGTGTGTCTTGAGTCCAATTAATAGACTCCTGACACACCCTTTTTTTATTCTCTGGGCGGGATTTCTTCAAAAAGCATAAAAAGTACAGCACCTGGATTCGGAATGAGCCTTCCAACTGTGCGAGATACGCCAAGAATAATGAAATAGAGCGTCTATGTTCATGGACGTACTATTTCGTCGTGAAATGGAACGTCTACGTTCATAGACGTGCTATTTCGTCGTGAAATGGAGCGTCTACGTTCATAGACGTACTATTTCGTCGTGAAATGGAGCGTCTACGTTCATAGACGTACTATTTCGTCGTGAAATAGAGCGTCTACGTTCATGGACGTACTATTTCGTCGTGAAATAGAGCGTCTACGTTCATGGATGTACTATTTCGTCGTGAAATGGAGCGTCTACGTTCATGGACGTACTATTTCGTCGTGAAATGGAACGTCTACGTTCATAGACGTGCTATTTCGTTTTGAAATGGAGCGTCTATGTTCATACACGTACTATTTCGTGCTGCGAACAGCGAGTCTAAACCGAAAACGCACTGATACATCAATGATGCATCTTCCTCCGCAAAAAAACATGCATTTTTTGCACCACAGTAATTTTCCTGTTCATGATTTTTCAATCATAGCAGCGATACGCTGAGCCTCGCTATCGGATTATTGATGAGAAGATGGCCCAGGTGCAAAAAATGCCTCATTTTCAGTATTTTTTC
>JAEEGJ010005121.1_pt1 | contig 42169 bp, 18 predicted proteins | sample 8958761 | NCBI WGS metagenome assembly JAEEGJ01 (sample SAMN16246546, study PRJNA631951) | gut metagenome | biome: gut microbiome; feature: rumen; material: RS-attached | host: Bos | place: Iran: Karaj | collected 2018-10
AGAAGGCGCAGGAAGAGAAGAACTTCGACTTACTGAAGTATGACGGCGTGAAAGCCATGAAGATAGGACAGGCTGACTATGCCGTGCGCTGTTTCCGCGAGGCACTCAAGCTGAAGAAAGACCTGGAAATTCACGACTACCTGTCGCAGACGCTACTGCGGCTGGGCAGGCTCGACGAGGCGCTGACCGAACTGCAGGTACTGGCACGGGCCGAGCCTCGCAATGCGCTGATACAGAAGCGCATGGCACAGGTGTCCTTTATGCAGGAGGACTACGCCACGATGGCTGCCGCCTGCGAGCAGGCCATGCAGCTTGACCCGACCGACGCCTACGCCTGCTACCTGAACGCCCAGGCACAGCAGGGGCAAGGCAACCCGGTAGGCGCCATAGCCATGCTGACCAAGGCCATTGCCCTGGACGAGAATTACGCCGACGCCTACCTGCTGCGCGGTCAGATGCTGCTCGGCATGGGTGACACGGCCGGTGCCGACAGCGACGTGGCATGGCTCACCGAGCACGCCGGCGAGCACGAGGACGTGCTGCTGCTGAAGGCCCGCATTGAGACTGCTAAGGGCAATGCCGCAGAGGCCATCGAGACCTACGGCCAGGTCATCGAGCTGAACCCCTTCTCAATTGAGGCGTTCCGTGAGCGTGGCCAACTGCGCTTCGACGGCGGCGACAAGGCCGGTGCTGAGCAAGACCTGCAGAAAGTGCTGGAGCTTGACCCGAACTCGCTGGCCGACGTCAGCGGCGAGTACTCGGCTGAGGGCATTGAGCAGCGCGTGAAGGAGGCTTACTCGATTGTCAATCCGTTAGGGCTCTGAGCCTGTATCGTTAGAACGGATAGCCTATAGCGAAGTGCAGGGCGTGGGCGTCGCGGAAGTGGTCCCAATTGAAGAAATACCGGCTTCGGCTGGTTGTGTAGGGCACGTGGAGTGCGAGCCCCCAGTCGATGCGAATGACTAGGAAGCCGAGGTTGTAGCGCAGTCCGGCACCCGTGCCGAGAGCCAGCTGCTCGGCGAATCGTGACAGTTGGAAGTCGGTGTCGCTCAGCAACTTGTTGAAGAAGATAGCCGCCTCGTCGCCGTCAGGAGAGTCGAAGTCTGACTTGTCGAAGTGCAAGTCCTGCCAGTTCCAAACGTTACCCATGTCGAAGAACAGCGCACCGCCGAGATTGCCAAACAGGCGCGTGCGGTACTCAAGATTGCCGACCAGTTTCAGGTCGCCGTTCTGCATGACATAGGAGAACTGCTTCTGGCCCGGGATGCCGGTGTAGGCTCCCGGACCTACGGAGCGCACGGTGAAGGCGCGTATGCTGTTGGCACCGCCGGCATAGAAGCGCTCGCTGAAGGGCGCGCCGCCAAGGTCGGTATTGCCGAAGCTGCGTATGACGCCGGCGTTGACGTGGCCTACGAGCGAGCTGTGGGCCGAGAGTGTCCACGTCTTCACGAAGTCGGTCTCAACACGCACGAACTGCGCATAGGGATTCTTGAAGAAAGTCTTGGACTTCTGGTTCCAGTCGTGGCCTTGGATGAGCACGTCGTAGAGCGCCATGCCGTTGCCCGACTCCTCGACGATGAGCTCCCAGCGTATGGGGTTGCGCAGCGTCGACGGGCTGCTATAGAGATAGGTATAGCGCATCTTGGGAATGAAATAGTCGTCCATGGTGGCCAGCAGGTAAGGATTGACGGCGAGAATGCTGTCGAACGTAGCTGTAGAGCTGTTCATGTACTGATACTTCAGCGTCAGCGGCGAGAACTCGTGCGAGCTCTGCGGCGACGACTGCCAGCGGTAGGTCCACTCGCCGGCGGCAATGTGCATCTTGTAGTAGCCGGGACGGCGTATAATGTCGGTCGACACCTTGGCCAGCGTGGTGGGTGCCGAAAGGAAACGGCGCCGGCGGCGGGGACGCCCGTCAGCCCCCCGGCGCACGCGGTCGCTGTCGTAGAAGGGCGCAATGATGCGTGGGAACTCAATGGAGGCGTCGAAGCCGTACTGGTAGTTGTTCATGTTCTCGTCGCCGCTCAGCTGCCATTCGTAGGAGCCGTGCAGGTTGAGGTCGAGCTTCTCGGCACCGTGGAAGACGTTGCGGCGGGTAAAGCCCACCTTGGCCTCAGGGCCGTAGCGGCCAATGGTGCGGCCGTTGAGGGTTGACTCGAAGTAGAAGTCGTAGGGCTTGTCGAAGGTGCAGGTCATCCGCAGGTCGAGGGTGTCGGCATCGCGCGGCGTCAGCTGCAGGTTGACAGAGGAGAAGACGCCGGTGGCATTGATCTTGGCCACAGTCTCCTGATAGCTCTCATAGCTGTAGAGCTGGCGAGGGCGCAGGCGCATGTCCTTCAGCAGCACGCGGGGCCGTATGGGCGGATTCTTACCGTTGAAGAAGATGTGCAGGTGGCGGCGGTGTATGCTGTCGGTCAGCTGCTCGCGCATGGTGCGCCTGAGCTGGATTTCGGTGTTGCCGATATACCACTGGCGCATGGTCTCGTCGGGCAGACCGTCGGTCAGCTGCAGGCGCAGCTGAGCACGATTTTCCACATCGATGGTGTCTGCGAGGTAGTTCACATAGCCGGGATTGTAATAGAAATAGCCGTTGTTTCGCAGCAGGTTGCTGATACGGCTGCGCTCGCCTTCCAGAGAGCTGACGCTGAAGGGGGCGCCGGGCTTGATAAGCGCTTCGGCGGCGGTGCTGTCGATGAGGTGTTGGGGTACGTCGGGGAAGCCGACGTAAGCTATGCTGTCGTAGGTGAAAAGCGAGTCGAGGCGTACGTGGTAGGCTATCTTGCTCTTCTTGGGATTCTTACGAGGCACAGGCTCGTAGGTGACAGAGGCACGGAAGAAGCCATTGTTCTTCAGCACCGACTGTGCCACCGAGGCACGCAGGGCGGGATTGACGGTACTCATCAGCACGGGAGGCCGCCCGAACGACTTGTCGACCCACTTGGCAAAGGCAGACTCCTTGCCGCCAAACCTGTTGTGTACCCATAGCCGCCAGGAGAATGGCACGCGGTAGTAGCTGCTGCCGAAGAGCGCACCGTTGGGGGCGGTGGCAAGGGCGCCCTCCACCTCGGCCTTGGTGTCAGTCAGGTGAGAGGTATAGGAGTTGAGGAGTTGAGAAGATGATGAGTTGAGGGTGTCCGTGTCGTAGCTGATCTTGGTCAGCCCGACGAAGAGCTGGTCATCGTCGGGGATGTTGCGTGTCGAGATGCACGACGTGAGCAACAGTATCAGCAGCAGTATCGGATATTTATTGGGCTTCATGGCGTATGGTGTCTTGGAGGGTTGAATCACGTCGGGTTGTCAGCGGCCGCATCATCATGGGCTGCGTCGGCGTGTCGTTGCTGAACATCTTGAACACGTCCCACAGGGAGTCCATCTTCTTGCGCCAGACGTAGCCGACGCCGTAGACACCGGTGTAGCCCTCGAGCCAGTCGTAGACGTTTTGCTGGTAGAACACCTTGAGGTTCTTCTGGGCCGACTGGTCGAGGCGGTACTCCATCGTGACGTTGTCGAAGAACGACTGCTGCTGTCCGGGAACGTCGTCGGCACCGGTCGACACCTTGCCGCCGAGCTGTATCTTCAGGCGGTTGTCGAAGAGGCGCTTCGAGAACTTGAACGAGTAGTCGGTGTGCATCTGTCCCGAGGCGTCGGTGGTGTTGTCGAGGCCCACGCTGAGGTCGAGCGTCTTCAGGGCCGAGCCGGTGATGTTGTTGATCTCGTTCTGCAGGAACGAGCTGAGGGCGGAGTTCATCGAGAATCCGCTGGTATTGCCGTCGGCCAGATACATGCCCGTGGTCAGCATGGTGACAGCCAGCTTGCCGCGCTCTTCGACCGACATGGCCTGCAGCTCGTTGTTGACGCTGTTGTCCTCGGGAGCCGAGATGATAAACTGGAGGCCCATGTCGTTGAGCGTCTTGGTGATGACCACGCCACAGTCGAAGGTCACACTGCGGCTTTGTCCGCCCTCCTGGCCAACGGAAGCCTTGGTGCGCTCGGTGGCGGTGATGTTCAGCCGCGGATTCATGGGGTCGCCCGTGAACTCCACGTAGCTTCCGTCCCTGATGGTGAAGGTCTTCAGCGGTATGACGGGCATGGAGTATTTCATTTCGCCGTCGGCCAGGGTGTAACGCCCCGTCAGGTTAAGGCCTTCGTTGTTGTAGCGCATGCGCAGGTCGCCGCCGCCCATGAGGTCGATGTAGTTAGTCTGCTCGACGTTGAGGTCGCAGACGATGTGTGCGCCCTGCGACACGTTGATATTCATGTCCATGTCGAGGCCCGAAGGCGTGGGACGGCTGACGGCTGCCGTCTGCGTGGTGTCGCTGAAGTCGGTGAACTTCACCAGCTCGTCGAGCCGGTTGTCGGTAGAGAGCGGCGAGTCGAGCAGCATGTAGGTCATGTCGGTGGAGCCGAGCACGTCGAGGCGGCCGCGCATCCTGAGGGCGTCGAGCGGACCGTTCATGCGGGCAAAGAAGTTGACGAACGCCTTGCCGAAGGCAATCGACTTGGGCGTCTGCTTGGCATTGATGATTTGGTAGTTCTGTGCCCTCATGCGCATGTCCATCGTGACGCGGTCGAGGTCGGAGAAGTCGATGTCGCCCTGCATGTTAAGCGGCTCTTCGTTGTAGGCGTAGAGACCGAAGTTCTCAAGCAGCAGGTGTGAGCCGACAATGCGCACGGGGTCATTGTCGAAGCGCATACGCACACCGTAGGGCAGACTTACCAAGTAGGCAGAATCCAGATAGACCTCGCCGTCGACAATGGGTTTGTCGGTGGTGCCCTTAATGGTCAGCTCGCCTTCGCCGTAGCCCTCGAGGCCAATGAGCTGGTCGGGCACGAAGCCGTTGGCAATCGACAGTGGGAAGCGCGTCATGGTGAACGTAGCATCGATACGTCCCGCTTGTTTTCTTTGCTGCGACACCGTCGCAGCAGAGTACGACCCTCGGAGCAGTCCGAACTCCTCGTCGTCGAGCATCAGGCGGGCCTCAATGGCATGGGTGTCATCCTCCTTCATCAGATAGACCAGCTCAGTCGAGAGGTTGCCGATGGGCGCCCCTTCGTAGGTCATCTTGTTGACTGCCATGTCGGAGGCAACGCTGATGTGCCCGTCCTGGTCCTGCAGGATGTGATAGTCGCCGTTCAGATGGCCGGTGATGTGTGGCAGATAGGGAATGACGGATGTCAGCTCGCCGAGGTCGAGGCGGTTGATGCTGACCGTCAGGTCCTGAAGCATGGTGGAGTCCTGGTCCTCGGTGTATAGCTTCAGACCGGTCTTGTCGTCAGCAATCAGGTCAACCTTGGCCTGTATCTTACGGTTATTACTCAGGAAGATGTAGTTGTCGCTGTTCAGGTTGAACTCCTTATAGCCCAGCGTCGGACGTTCGGGCATCAGCCTGAAGCGTATGCCGCCGTCTTCCATCTCAGCCGTAGCACCGACACGTACGCCCATGCGGTTATCTTTGTCGTAGAAGCGCAGGCCGGCCAGAGCGCCGTGCTCGTGGACATGACCGTCGACAAGGGCGTTGAACACAAACTGCGGGTTCTTGCGGTTGTTGCGTATCTGTCCCTGGTAGGTCAGTCGGTCGCCACGCTGTGTCAGGTTCAGCCTGATGGTATCGATGCGGGTTGAGTCGTAGTTAAGCGAGTAAAGATGTGCCTGTCCGTTGACGCCCGTCTCGGGCGAGGTGGTAATATCGGCAAACAGCTCCTTGAAGTCAACTTCCTTGGTACGCAGGATATCGGCAATGGGGTTGCCGCGCCCTGACTCCACGTGCAGCTTCATGGTAGGCAGCAGGCGCTTGATGGCCAGTTGGTTGATGACCTTATTCTTATATTGCGCAGAGACGGAGTCGAGTAGGGTAGTGGTCTGCTTCAGCAGCGGCTCATAGCCGCCCCTGGCGTCGAGCTTCACGATGAAGTCGCCGCTCTGGATGCGAGCCAGCGTTGTGTCGCGGTTGGTGCGCAGCAGCAGGCCGAGGTCTTCGGGGTGATAGGTGGCCTTGTCGTCGGTAATATAAAGGTGACTGAGACGGCCCTTCAGCTCGTGACTCTGCTTCATGTCGGAGTGTAAGGTGACGCTGCCGCCCATGCCGATGGTCAGCGGCTCGTCCGACAGGCGCAGGGCGTAGAGGTCGGCACAGTCGATGTGGGGTGTGATGGTGGCCTCTATCTGCTTGGTGCTCAGGAGGGCGTCGATGCCTACACGGCCGTCGAAGAGCTCGTTGTGGCCGGTGAGGGTTCCGATGGCGCGGCCGTTCTGCAGGGTGGCGTCGGCGGCAATGTCCTGCAGGTTCCAGTGGCCGTACTGCAGCTGGTGGATGTTGGCCTTGATGTCGGCGTGGCTGCGGTTCGACAATATGTCGGTACCCTTACCCTTGGCCTTGATAGTGGCCGACAACAGCCCTAATGAGTCCTTGGGCATGAAGTGGCGCAGGTTCAGGTTCTTGACGGTGGCGTCGATGTCGTAGGTTATAGGTGCAGAGGGTGGGGCGCTGACCGTGCCTTTGGCCTTGATGGTTCCGCTGCCCTCTGTCAGCGTGGCGTCCACGTCATATCGGCCGCCATTGGCCTTGAGGTTTCCGCTCAGCGTCATGCCCTTCGGAATACGTATGCCGGCAGACTTCGGCAACAGTTCAGAGACGAAGCCCAGGTCCTGACTCTCAGCCTTGAGGTTCAGCTGTCCGGTCAGCTTGTCGAGGTCGGTGATGTTGTGGGCCACGCCGTCGGCCTTGAGGTGCATGGCCGATGGCAGGTTGATGTCGAGCCCCGTAAACTCCATGCGCTGCAGGTTGCCGTTCAGCGAGCCTTTGATGCTGAGCGGGTGGTTGGGGTACTGGCGCATGAACTGCTGAGGCAGTCCGCCTGCAAAGCGCATCAGGTCCTGCTTGCCAATCTGGGCGTTGAGGCGGGCGCGCAGCTTGCCGGGGGCCTTGTCGTCGGCCACGTTGAAGTCGGTGCTAACCTCGGCCTCGATGTCGCTGTCAGCCGTTCGTAGCTTCATGTGGGGCAACTCGATGTGGGTAAAGGCTGTGTCCAAGCGCACGCCGCCCGTCAGTTCGCGAATCTCCAATCCCGACTTCTCCTTCAGCGCCGTCTCGCGGACGTAGAAGGAGGTGCCCTCCGGGCCGTAGTAGATAGAGTCCACGCCGAGCCGTATGTCTTTCAGGTCAATGTGGCTGTAGTCCAGTCCCTCGACGGGCGGCTGGCTGTTGTCGTCGTAGCTGAGCTGGCCGTCGTGCCAGTCGAGGCTCCCCACTTTGTAGGTGCCTGTGCTGAGGTCGATGTCGGCCTCGCGGGCTACGGCGTTGCCCATGTAGGCTGCAATGTTCAGGGTGTCGCCCGGCATGTGGACCTTCACGTCGGTGCGGGCTATGCTCAGGCTGTCGGCGTTGATGCGCCACAGTGTTTCGGTGGTGGTCGTGTCGACGGCAGCCGTGTCGCTCAGGGCGATGTCGAGGCTTGAGTCGGTGAGCCGTGCGCCGTTCACCTCAGCCGTGCCCAGGTCGAGGTCGATGCCGTCGGAGCGCAGCCACAGTTCGCCGATATGTCCTTTGACGCGCAGGTCGCTGATGAAGCCGTTGGTGTTGAGCTTGGCGTCGCTGACCGACAGCTCGTTGATGACCACGCGCTTCTTGAATAGCGGCCGCAGCTGCACGTCGACCGACAGATGGCCAACGTCGGCCAGCGTGTCGCCCTCGTGGATGGCGCGGAAGTCGTCGATGCCTAAGTCCAGCGGCCACTCCAGCCTGACGGTGCCCACGGTGATGTCCATGCCCGTCTTCTCCGACGCGATGGCCGCCACCTTGTCGGCCGCCCAGTTCTGAACGGGCGGCACGTAGAGCAGTGCGGCGAGTGTGACGAACAGCAGTATGGGGGTAAAGGCCGCAATCCCCAACCACTTCAGTGCTTTCTTCATGTCGGCGGCTGGTAGTCTTTAGGTGCGCAGCCTTTGTAGAGTTTGAAGTTGCGGTAGAAGGATGAGAGCGACGAGAAGCCCGACATTGTGGCCACCTTGTCGGTTCCCGTCGTGGGGTCCTGCGCCATCAGATGGCAGGCGTAGTCTATGCGCTGGCGGTTGATGAAATCGGCAAACGTTGTGCCCATCTGCTCCTTCAGTACCCGCGAGACGTAGGTGCGGTTGGTATGCAGCAGGTCGGCCACGTCGGTAATCTTCAGGTCGGGCTGCAGGTAGAGGCGGTCGCGGCTGACGGCGTTGGTCAGCTGCTGGGGCAGCGTGTCGAGGATGGAGGGCTGGGCGGCCTCGTCGTCGGTAGCGGCAGGCGTGGCCGACGGCTCCGTAATCTTCAGGTCGCGCAGCAGGTCGCTGATTGAGAACTGCTGGCGGTAGCCGGCATAGCCCAGCATGAACTGCAGCACTGAGAACAGCACCGACGGCACGAGCAGCAGCCACGGGGAGTCGGCGAAGCGGTAGCGGCCCAGAACGTTGGCGGCTAACGACAGCAGCGACGTGACTACAAACAGCAGCAGTACGGTCTTCATCAGGCGGAGCCGCTTGTCGTCGGTGTCGGCATAGTTTGCCTCGACGGTCTGGTCGTAGTGCCGGATCTTGCGGTAGCCGGAAATCAGGATGGGCGGTATCTGGAGGGCAAACACCACCTTGGCCGTGCTGTGGGCGGCGCCCTGCCACCAGGCGGGACCGACGAGTCCGGCTGTCTGGTTGTGATACAGGTAGGTGTCGACAAACTGCGCCGTCTCCGCCGGCGACATCAGCGCATAGAGCAGTCCGATGACCGCGCCGCCAACGGCTGCAGGCAACAGCAGCAGCCACTGCCAGCGGTGGTTCCAGACTGGCTCGGTAATCTCCTTCAGGTAGATATAGTACAGGGGGAAGACGGCCAGGTTCATCGTCGAGTAGATGGTGTCAGTCAGGGGCAGCAGCGCTGTCATGCGGTTGAAGAACACGTAGTGCCCCATGTAGAGCAGGGCTGCCGCCGACATATAGGCCAGCAGCCGCAACTTGGCCTTCTGCCGCCGTTCGATGACATCGAGCAGCAGCAGCACCGACCAGAACGTACAGACGTACAACGGCATCGACGCAATGAGGTTCCCAATCATAGTCGCGTGCAAAGTTACGCTTTTTTCCTGTCAGGAGCAAATTACAGCGGCTAAATTTTAATCATTTTTCGCTTATTTTGTTGCTTTCGCAGAGTTCAAAAAAAAGCGTCACATCCGTCATTTCTGTGCAACGTACTGACAATCAGTGTATTGCGGTGTGACGGATATTGGTGACGGGTGACGAATTTTTATAGCCTCCACGAGCGTTCTGTCTGGCGGGTGCAACGGCTCATTTATTCACTGGCGGTGAATCATTGTTCACTGGCGGTGAATGTCATCCGTCACCCGTCACCGTTATCCGTTTCGCCGTAACTCATTTGTAATGAGTGTGTTAACCGTGTTGTGACGGAATGACGGATAATAAATTAACTTTTTTACTGGTCGGTATAGTCCGTAACTACCTGTATACAAGCTGATTGTTATTTTGAGAATGCGAGATTGTGATTGTAGGAACGTTAAACTTTCTTTAAATTGTGAATATGGGAATAAGTTTTGTGATAGTGCGACGGCGGTATCACATATTATATCTATCTTTACCCCACGAAAACTTAAAACCATTCAATCATATGAGAAAAAGACTACATTTTCTATTTGCTTTGCTGCTGGCGCTTCCCTTAGGCGTGCTGGCACAGGGAACAACGTGGACTGAAGCCACGCAGCTGCCATTGGGGCAGGAGAAGAGCGGACAGCTCTCGACTGACAGGAAGACGGAGTTCTGGAAGTTTACTGTCACCACCGACGGTGCTGCCAAGATTGTCATCACACCGGGAAGCGGCCTGCGAGTCCAAGACTTGCGGTTGTACTACTACCAGAGCGACGGGTCGAACTACTGGGAGCGCACGTCGAACAACTTCCGGATAGAACCCAGCTGGTATGAGGGCGAACTGAAGGTCCCCGACCTGGCTCCCGGCACCTATCTCCTCAAGGTGACGCATGGTGAGGGCGCGGCGCAGTACACCATCAAGGTGGAGTTTACGCCCAGCACCTACGCGAATAATAGCGAGGTTGACGGTTGGGACCCACAGTCCGACAATAAGCCCTGTACGCTGCCTTTGAACCATACCGTGCAAGGGCATCTCGGCTATGGCTACGCCGAGGGCAGCGAAGATAATGACGACTGGTACACGTTCACCGTTGCCGACGACGGTGTGGCCAACATCAAGATCATCCCCGAGAGCACGCTCCGCATAGAGGACCTGCGCCTCTACTACTATCAGAGCGACGGCTTGAACTACTGGGAGCGCACCGACCATAACTACTGGATCAACCCCAGCTGGTATGAGGGCAACCTGAACATCCCCAACCTGGCTCCCGGCACCTACCTCGTCAAGGTGAAGCGCGGTCAGGGCTATGGCGGCTACGAGCTGACCTACACCTTCACGGCCAACACCTACACTAACGACCGCGAACCCGACGGCTGGAACCCACAGTCAGACGAAAAGCCCGGCACACTCCCCCTGAACAAGACGATGCAGGGGCACTTAGGCTACGGCTACCAGAAGAGCAGCGAGGACAACGACGACTTCTGGACGTTCGAGGTGAAGCGCGACGGTGCCGTCAACATCAACATCAAGCCTGGCGAGAACCTGCGCATTGAGGACCTGCGCCTCTACTACTATCAGAGCGACGGCTCGAACTACTGGGAGCGCACCGACCACAACTATTGGACCAACCCCAGCTGGTATGAGGGCAACCTGAACATCCCCAACATGGCTCCCGGCACCTACCTCATCAAGGTGAAGCGCGGCGAGGGCTATGGCGGCTACGAGCTGACCTACACCCTTGAGCCTCAGGCATACAAGAACGACGCCGAGCCTAACAACGACTGGAAAGAAGGTCGCGACAACAACTACCTGGCCCGCGGACAGGAGAAGCAGGGACACCTGGGCTACGGCTATCAGAAGAGCAGCGAGGACGACGTGGACTTCTACCGCATCAGCGTACCCTGCGACGGTAAGGTGATTCTCACTTACACGCCAACCGATGTCAACAGCCACCTGCGCGTCGACGACATCCGCTTCTACTATATCCAGAGCGACGGCTCCAACTACTGGGAGCGCACGTCGAACACTTATTTTATTAATCCCAGCTGGTATCTGGGCACGCTGACCGTCCCCGACGTGACTTCCGGCGACTACCTGGTGAAGGTGAAACGCGGTGAGGGCTACGGTGCCTACTCGCTGAAGTATGACTTCGAACAGGACCCGCTGCCCGACGACGGCCAGGCAGAGAACGACTGGAAGAAGCCTACGAAACTGGCAAAGGGCAAGACTCTGTCAGGCCACCTCGGCTACGGCTATGCTAACGGTAATGAGGACAGCGAGGACTGGTACGAGGTGACGATGACCAGCACCGGCACGCTGACCATCAACATCCAGCCCGGCAACAACCTGCGCATCGACGACGTGCGTCTGTACTACTATCAGGACGACCGCTCTAACTACTGGGAGCGCACGAAAGGCAATTTCCACATCAATCCCAGCTGGTACTTCGGCTCGCTGGTCACTGAAAACGTGGAGGCTGGTGACTACCTGATTAAGGTACACCGCGGCGAGGGACGTGGCAACTACCGCATATCGTTCAACGCCGACCTGACCGACGTGGATCCTGCCAAACCACTGGAGGATGAGCCGTACGACCCGCAGCCCGGCTACGATGACGACACCCCGACACCCGACCCCGACGACCCTGGTAGCGGCGTCATCGACGAATTCACGCTGTGGTACACGCTCGACACGGGCGGCACCGTGGGCTACAAGCTCTCAGAGAAGCCTCAGGTACGCCTGCTCGGCGCCGAGACCACCGTTACGTCGAGCCGCGGCGTGATGACCTTCGAGACGCTGAAGATCTGGAAGTTCACCCTCAATGCCACTGGCGATGCCACGGCCATCAAAGAGACCGCCAGCCCCGTTCAGCCTGAGGCTGAGGGCAGCGTCAGCCGCGGCGACGACGCCCTTGTGTTCAGCGGCTGCCGCCCCGGCGAGCCTGTCGGCATCTACACCACCGGCGGCCGTCTTGTCAGCCAGCACCGCATCGGCAGCGACGGCAGTCTGGAGCTCTCGCTCGGCACGCTCCGTCCGGGCCTGTATATTGTGAAAGCAGGAAGTGTCAACATAAAATTCTTGAAGAAATGAAACCAACCAATATCATCATATCAGCAATGACGGCCCTGCTCCTGACGACAGGGCTGACAGCCGCCCAGGCTCAGGGCATACGCGTACATTATAAGAATGGCAACACGGTCGACATACCCGCCGCACTCTTCGACCACATGTCGCCGGGCTACGTGAAGAATACCGATCCCGATATTCCTGACATTCCCGACAATCCCGACACCGGCGATGATTTCAGGGTTGACCCCCTCGACATCAGTTCACCGTTCGTCAGCATTCTGAAGGATGCGGGTATGCCCATCTATACAGGCTCCAGTGCGCCTACACTCGACGGCACATTCAGCCTGAAGCCCCCCAAGCTCGTGAAGTTCTGGAGCACAGACCCAGAGGATGCTGACCTGGATGACATCGTCGAAAATGCAGAGTTGGTCGTCAAGTTTGCCGGACAGTCGGGCAACAATGTCTATGTCGATATGTACGCCATTGACGAGGATGGTACCGACTACGCCATCGGCTCGTCGATGTATCAGGGTACTCAGGGTATAAAAGCTCATATTACCGGTTCGGGGAGCAATTTTACCGTCGGCTTCGTTGTGACTACCGAGATACCCTCATGGGGCATCTTCATCCGCCTTGCCTACATCATGTCGGGCGAGGTTAGCGGAGGAACGCTGAGAAACTTCCACATTGCTGAGGCCTCGCTCGACGAGAACAACAACATCGAGGAATATGCCATCGGCAAGGACGGTGACGGCACCAGTCCCGCCACCACGTGGGCTCCCAAAATCTACACCGACGACAGTCGCAGCCTCGCCCGAGCTTCGCAAGGAGCGTCAACAAGGCTGGCCCGCCGCCTGATGGCCAAGAGGGCCGCCAGCGAGGAATACTGGTACACCATCTACAAGACCGACGGCACTGAGCTGAAGGTGCTGCAGGACGAGCTTGACTACGTCGAGACCTACGAGGCTGAGTTCGACGAGCGCATCACGCAGCAGATTCCGCAGGAGTATCTCTCGAAGATGGCCACCCACATGCCCATTTACACCGGAAGCACACCGCCCACCATCGACGGCACCTTCACCAGCCATCCGCATGTGTCGGTCTACACCTCCGACGGCTATACGTTTAAAGGGGATCTTGCCGACCAGATTATGAACTTCTCAGGCCAGAACAAATCGAAGAACACCCTGAACTACCAGTACCGGCAGGGAGGTAGCATTAACGACAAGACCGAGATGATCGTGATGGGCGAGGGCGATAAGTTCACCATCTTTGCCGTCATGAACGGTAGCTTCACATCATTTAACGCCACCTACAAGGTGGCGGAGATCGTCTCAGGCACGATGACCGCTGACGGCATCAAGGACTTCTTCTCAGGTAGCCTGATGATCGAGAAGAACGACCCCGACAACCAGCTGATGAAAGTCGGCACGTACCGCATCTTCAAGGATGGCGACGGCTTGGCCTCACCGTCGTCATGGTCGGCGCGCAGCACCGAGCGCAATAGCGGTGGGCCAGGCTCAACTATGGCAGCAGAATAATTTACCGACACTACAATCCCATGACAGGCGAATTGCCACGCAATTCGCCTGTTATAGTCTAAACAAACCAGCAATATGATGAACAGAATAGCATTATCCATCGTCAGCCTCCTGGCATGGCCGCTGCTCAGCACGGCCGCCGTGAAGCCCGTCAACGCGGCTCACAAGAAAGCCGTGAAGCGCATGGAGCGCACTACCCGCCGCAGCACCCGTGCCGACGCCACCCGACAGGGCGTCATGGCAACGCTGAAGTATGAGAAGCTGCCCGACATGGCCAGGGGCCGCATCGACCACTTGATGTTCCCGACCGATAACGGCGGCTTCGTCGTCGTAGGCGGCACCACCACCGACAGGAATCTGGTGACCGTTGCCGAACTCTGGCAGAACGGCAGCTGGAAGACGCTGCCGCTCAGCGCGCCCCACGCCGACGGCTTTACAGCCAGGCTCAGCGACGGACGCTTCATGGTGGGCGGCTGCAAGACGGGCCAGCAGACCCTCAGTGTGGCCAAGAAGACCGATATCTTCAACCCTGCCACGCAGTCGTTCTCGGCAGGTCCCGACATGACCATCGGCCGCGCCGGCTGCAAGGCCATCACCGCCGGCGGCAAGGTCTTCGTCAGCGGCAACAGCGGCGGTGGCCTCGACAACGCGATGGACTGCTACGACGGCTCGTCGTTCAAGGGCGTCGGCAACATGGACGGCCGCTACCATCCCTACCTGTTCCACCTGCCCGACGGCCACATCATCTCGATGTCGTACTTCGACAACAACGAGGAGCCGATAGAGCTCTACACCCTCAAAGACGGCACGAAGGTGCTGCTGGCCGACATCTACGACATGGCTACCGGCAAGGTAGAGTATACGGCGACGCCCTACGACGATAAGCTCATCCCCACGCCTCTTCCCGCCGACATCAGCAGCTCCGACTACCACTTCACGCAGGGCGGCGAGAACTTCTACATGATACTTGCCGGCCAGATGGACGAGTCGCTCGAGGACGGCTACCGCTACGTACTGCTGCTCTACTGCGCCGAGGAGGACGAGACCTACATGTTCGGCAGCCTGCAGATACCCATGCGCCATCCTGAGACCGGCGCCAGCATCGACTACCGTGGCGGCGTCATCGTCAACGAGGCCCGTCAGGAGGCTTACATCATCGGCCACAGCGGCTATTACGAGGATGAGACGCTCCACATACTCAGCTTCAACTACGTCACCGAGGAGTGGACGCTCGCCTCGGCTCCGGGCTTCAACCACGACCTGACCGAGACCGCCGCCTGGACGCTGCTCAGCGACGGGCGCCTGGCCTGTACGGGCGGCGTTGTCCCGTTGGGCAGTCCCTCTGCCGACGCCTACATCTTCACCCCGCCGGTGGCTGGCATGGGCGACACCGAGCCCGACCCCGGCACGATGGTCGACCGCAACTTCCTCGTCATCGAGACCAAGGACCACGTGCAGACCACCTATATGCTCGCCGAGAAGCCCGAGGTGCGCTTCGAGGGCACCAGCCTGCGCGTGGTCTCGGCCAAGGCCGACGTCACCTATCAGCTGACCGACATCCTGCGCTTTACCTACGAGAAGCGCAGCGTGACGGGCGTCAGCGAGCTGCAGTCAGCCCCTGCCACGGTCGACTATGAGGACGGCGAGCTCGTCATCAGCGGCATCAAGGCCGGTGCTGCCGTCGGTGTCTACTCGCTCGACGGCAAGCTCGTTCGCCAGCTTACGGCGCAGCATGCCGGCACCTACCGTCTGTCCCTCTCTGCGCTGCCCCGTGGCGTGTATGTTGTGAAGGCCGACAATGTAACCTATAAAGTGATGAAGCGATGAAACACTTTGTTTATAGACTGTTGGCTGTTAGCTTTTGGCTGTTAGCTGTCGGCATTCTGCCCGCCAGCGCGCAGCAGGCACAGGACGCGCTCTACATCTTCCGAAACGACGGGCGGTTTAATGCCTTCTTCTTCGACGACATCCAGCGCTTTGAGTACTCGAAGATTGACACCCTCGGCATTGAGCACGACGACTACGTGGTGCAGGAGGTCTACGCCCTCGACTCGGTGTTCCGCATCCCCGTCTCGGCCATCGACAGCGTGGCCTTTGTCACGCCGGAGACCGTCTACAAGAATGACGTCATCAAGGCCAACCCGCTGATCAGCGACTATGTCGTTGCCTCCGACTCGGCGCGCTGGATCCGCCTGTCGGCCAGCGTCCCCGTCAGTCTGCTGCCCAAGAAGGGCGACAAGTGGCTCATCGAGGAAAACAGCAGTCCCCTGCTGCCGGGCGGCTTTGGGGGCCGTGTCACGTCGGTTGAGAACAGCGGTGGCGGCTATACCGTCACCACCGAGCCCCTGCAGCCTGATGAGGCCTTCGAACGGGCTATGCTCAAGATGGCCGTCGGCACCAAGGACCAGGCCAACGCGAGAAACCGGGCAACACTGCTGTGGGGCTCTGAGGAACCCATCGAACTGGAGCCGACGGGAGCCACGGTCGGTCTGACGGGGTCAAAAGACCTTATCAACGACTTTGACATCTACTCCCTGTCTGTCACTCCGTTAGGCTCCGTTTCCTACTACATCGAGCCTACACTGCACGCCCGTTCCTTCCTGAGCGTCGATCCTCAGGCCGGTGTACATATCGACGGCTATATTGGCGCCGATGCCTACATTGAGTATGGTGGCAAGGTGTCGGGCACGCTGGCCTCGCGCCTGGACCTGCCCTTCCCCCATAAGCTGACTTTTTTCAGGAAAGTATTTGGCGAAGAAAACACGCCCCTCTACGCCAAGGTGCTCTGGAAGTGCGGCATCTTCGTCGAAGGGGCTGGCAGTCTGGAACTGGAATCGTTCTATTCCGGTACCTACCACACGATGGCCTCGGTCAATTACTACAGGCAGGGAGGCGTCAGCCTCGACCTCGGACAGGTGAGTGGCGATGCTGATTTGAGTGTTGACTTCGATGAGTATGAGTTGAAGAAGCTCACGCTGGGAGGGTCTTTCACCGGTGGTGTGATGTTAGAAGCCGGACTTGAGTGCTACAATCCCCTTATCTGCGGTGTGAGCGGCGTCGGTCTCCGTCTCGAACTGGGACGTATGCTCTCATTCAAGATTCCCGTGACCACCATTTCCGACGATCTGCCGTTGACCTATTACACAGACCATACTTACGACGTGCTGAACATCGACGATATTGTCAGTTACAGCCCGTTCGCCTTTGCCAACCCCTATCTCAGTATGCACGGCTGGCAGACCAACTGGTTCAACCGGAGGAAGTTCTTCGAGCTGAATGTCGGCATCGTGCCTAAGATATCCGACTATATCGTGAAGGCCGAGGGCCAGATTGGCGATTATTACTATGGTGAAACAACCGCCTCCTATAAGATGGGGCGCAACTTGCTGTTGCCCGTCGATGTAGGCTTCACCGTGCTCGACTGGAAGGACGATGTCTATGCCACCTATAAGCGCCCTGACTATTACTGGAACTTCCTCAGTGGCAAGACGGTGGAGTACACTTTCTCGCTCGACCCGCTGAAGGGTAAGACAACGTCCTACACCGTATTCCCCACGGTCCGCATTCCCAGCCAGCCCCCCATCCTCTGCTCAGAGGTTGAAATCGTAGTTGACTCAGCCTACTTCTCCATCCTCGACTACGATGACATAGAATTGCCCGTGCAGGAGGGAACGCTGAAAATGGACGAGCTGGACGTGGCCACCAACTGCCCCAAGGTGGCGGTGAGCACGGGTGTCGACTGGGTGACGGCCAGCTGGATGCCGCAGAACCGGGTTCTCGTCCTGCATTATAAGGCATTGCCCGAGAAGCTTGAAGGCCGCGAGTGTAAACTCCACGTCGTCGGCAGCAACTCCAAGGGCGAGGTCCTCATCGTTAAGGACTATACCGTGCGACAGGGCAAGCTCGTCATCGAGTTCTCGCCGGATCCGATAGAGGCCGAGGCCGAGGGCGGCACCTATACCGCCAAGATTATCAAGTCGCCATTGAAAGAGCTTGAAGTGAAGCCTGGCGACTCGTTCCTGCATCCCACCCTCGAGGGTGATGTGGTCACCGTGGTGGTCGACCCGAATCCCGACCTTGAGGAGCGTGAGGGCTGCATCATCTTCTCGGGCGTCACCGAGCGAGGACAGAGTGGTGAGGCCACCCTGAAAGTACACCAGAAGGCATCGCCGTTCACGGTGAGTCCCGATCCGTTGGAGGTGCCGGGTTACAGCAGTGAGTTCCAGAACGGCGAACTGAAGCGGCAGCTGACTGTCACCTATCCGACGACGGCCAAGGAGCTGCGCCTGACAAGCAGTAACGAGTCGTGGCTGACGGTAGACAACGGTGGTGGTGTCGGCTCGGGCTCCAACACGTGCAACGTCACCATCAAGCCCAACACCAATATGAAGGAGCCGCGCGAGGCCAAAATCACGGTTGAACTCACCAAGGCCGACGGTAAGAAGGATAGCAAGACCGTCACTGTCCGTCAGTCGGCGTTGACCCTCGACGTGCAGCTCGTGCCGTCGGAGGTGACACTGAAGGCCGAGGAAAGCGCTGGCTCGCAATATAGCGACCGCCAGACGGTGCAGATCAAGATAACGCCGTGGGACGACCTCGTGGCCTCGCTTATCAAGAGCCAGGAGGTGAAGCCCGCCATTGAGTGGATCAAGGCATCGCGCAACGGCACCACCATCACCGTCTATGGCGAGGCCAACCCCGTCAACGAGGACCGCACAAACTATGTCACCTACACGCTGACACCCGTCTCCGGCGACCCGATAGTGCGCACGCTGGAGGTTACGCAGAAGGCACTCAGTGCCGAAGCCGAACTGTGCGACGACTATATGCCGAAGCCCATTTACCTCGGCGGCGAGTATGATGCTCAAGTGACCGTGACCTTCAACTGTCCCAATGTGGACCACATCACGAACATCCACTGTTTGAACGACTCCTGGCTTGGCGGCAGTTCCACGGGAATGACTGTCCTGCTGACCGCCGTCAAGGAGAACACCACCGGCGGTGTGCGGCAGGGAAGCTTTGAACTGACATTCCTGATGAAGGACGGCACAACGAAGAAACGTATCTACAGCGTCTACCAGAATGTGCCCGAAGACCCGTCAGTGCCACACGTCTCGCCCACGACGCTCAACTTCTCTGCCAAGGGCGGCACACAGAGGGTAAACACCTACCTGGGCAACACCTACAACCGCATAGGCAACAAAGTGGAGACAGACGGAACGGGATGGCTCAGCGCCCAAGGCTATGAGACCGCCGACGGCAGCTTCTATGTGGAAATCACCGCCAAGCCCAACACCACCGGCGCCAAGCGCACGGGCACCGTCACCATCTATATGGCCGCCTTCGAGGGCAGTGCCCCCGCACCGGGCACCGAGATGAAGTCCTTCCCCGTCACCGTCACCCAGGAGGGCGGCGGCATCTCTGTCAACGCCTGCACGCTCTCGGCCACGGCCATGATGCTGGAGACCACCACCGGTGCCAGCGCTATGACTACCTATGGCGAGATCTTTACCTCGCCTAATGTCAGCGTCACGCTGAACGGCACGACGCTCCACGTGGTGGCCAAGAAGAACTACAAGGAGGGTGAGTACGACGAGTATCAGAACGTCATCGAGTTTGACATCATCCCCGACAACCTCGACTTCACCGGCGGCAAGGTCGAAAACCTCAGCTTCCGCCATATCTACAGCAACACTTGGTACGACTACACTTCTCCTGGCCTCTACGGCAAGGGCGACGACGTAGCCCTGCAGCTCACCGACCTCAGCTGGCAGGAGTCGGAGAGTAACTACACGCCGGGCGAGAAGTCAACCTTCGTCTTCAGCGGCACAGTCAGCGACGGCGTCAAGTTCACCAAACTCACCCAGAAGACGTACAACTACACGGATGACAAGCCCACGCAGGAGTTCAGCTACGTCGAGAACGAAGACAACAGCGCCCGCCTCGTCATCGAGTTGACGATTGACCCTGACGCCCTTTCGAGCATGTTCTCCATCCCTGCACAGTAGTGACTCCTTGTGTACTCATGGTAAAAACCGCGATATTCTTTTGGGTATCGCGGTTTTTTCGTGACTTTGTGGTAAGCATAATAGCTCACATATCCAAATGTTTTGCCAACTTTACTGGCATCACTGGGCAATAATTTTTAATCTTGTACATCTTCTAGTCATCGGAACAATCAATAGGCAATTTGTTCCACAGCAATTCATTAATCTGCTTACGACTCAATACCTTATGGTCATTCAGTACCTTTAATATCCATTCTTGGCATTCCGCATCGTTGAAGCCCTTCTTCAAGGTGTACTCTATTTGTTTATTGGTAGCTTTTGCTATCTGCTTCGATACATACAGATGAGGCTTACGCCCCTCAATTAGTATCGCTTTCCTCAGCATCTTAAGAGCATCGTCGCTAATGGACTTTCCTTTTTGTACCTTATCCAAAAGGACCGCAGTCGTTAAGTCAATGTCTGAATTCTCCAATAGTAACAGGCTATAGTTCTCGTCAATGACGGTTCCGAGCAGCGTTTGTACTACGGTATCGCTGGTGATAGATAAGAGTATCTTATCTGTTTATTACTTTATTTACTTTTTTTGGCACGAAGGTAATAAATTACATTGATATTTTATTATTTTGTGCAAAAAAGATTATGATTTACGGGTATATTAGAGTGAGCAGCGACAAGCAGACGGTAGAAAACCAACGGTTTGAGATTAACAAGTTTTGTGAACGAGAGAAAATGAAGGTTGACGGATGGATAGAAGAAACTATCAGTGGAACCAAGTCATACAATAAACGCCAGTTGGGCGCATTGCTAAAACGTGTGGAAAAAGACGATGTTATCATTTGCGCAGAACTGTCTCGTTTAGGCCGAAACTTGTTTATGATTATGGAGATTCTAAACATCTGTATGTCAAAAGAATGTAAAGTATGGACTATTAAGGACAACTATCGGCTTGGTGAGGATATACAGAGCAAAGTCTTGGCATTTGCATTTGGTCTCTCAGCTGAGATTGAGCGTAACCTGATTAGTCAACGAACAAAAGAGGCGTTAGCTAGAAAAAAGGCTGAAGGTGTTGTTTTGGGAAGACCTAAGGGAAGGAAGAGTGCTCCTGAAAAGTACAAACTTCACGGTAAGCAGATTCTCATATCCGAATTGCTTGCCGCCAATGTGTCTAAGCGTAAAATTGCTAAAATCTGTAAGGTTGACAGGAATACGTTAAATCGCTACATCCATTCTTTTATAGCTGTTGACAAATGAGCGATTTCGTGCAGCAACAACACACTGTTTGCGAGTTCACTACCTCTGACTCTTGGGTAATACTGTCGCCTATTGAGCAAAGCATCAAACGAAAGATAGAGGCCGTAGGTACACCGTTGAAGGATTGGGATATAAATATATACCGTGGTGTGCTGACCGGTTATAATGAAGCTTTCATCATCAACTCCAATAAGCGCGATGAAATCCTTTCCAACTGTCAATCAGAGGATGAACGCCAGCGGACCGCTGAACTAATACGACCGATTCTACGCGGCAGGGACATTAAAAGATATGGTTATAGCTGGGCTGACCTGTGGCTTATATATATTCCTTGGCATTTCCCGTATCAGTTTGATGAAAGCCTACAAGGTGCTTCCGAAAAGGCAGAAATAGCTTTCAAAGAGCTATATCCTGCAGTTTATTCACATATGCTTCAATATAAAGAGCCTCTTTCTCAACGGAACAAAGCAGAGACAGGAATCCGCTATGAATGGTACGCAATGCAAAGGTGGGGTGCCAAGTATTGGGAGGATTTTTCTCGGCCAAAGATTGTGTGGGGTAACTTGAATCTTAGAGCGAGTTTCGCTTTGGTGGATAATGACAGTTTCATCAATGCTCCTTCACCTATGATAGTTCCAGCCAGCAAGTATTTGCTTGGGATGCTTAATTCAAAAATAGCCGACTATTTTATTCGCAAACTTGGGGTCACTCGTAATGGCGGCTATTTTGAGTACAAGCCTATGTTTGTTGAGCAACTGCCTATTCCTGTAAGCAGTGAGTACAAACATCTTATAGAGGAATATGTCACATCAGCTAATGAAGAACAAATAGACCGAATTGCTTACAAAATCTATGGCCTAAACCAAGAAGAAATAGATTATGTTGAATCAAAAGAGGGTTAGACCTTTTATGACTCAGCCAATGATAAAAGCCTCAGTCAGTTAAAACAGCAAGGTTTACAACATTATGTTTTCAATGAATACCGTTTCCTCATCATTTAGATGATAAAGGCGGCAAACAAGTTTATCAATCTTGAAATTGATGTTCTCATCATATACCTTGCTTATCATTGATACTAAAGTTGTAAGTTCATCGCTTGGCGGTGCCATAGGTATTTGCTCTATAGTATACTTTAGCCATCGGTTCGTTCCTACGCCAGATGTTGTGCCAATACAGTGACGGAAATACCAGGAAATTAGCCTAGAATTGAGAAGGCCCAATAAATGAAGTATGTGTACGCCTGTCATGAAGAAAACGGTATTAACCGAAGTGACATTTTCAGCTAAGGCGAACTTTGGCTCATCGGACAACTCAATCCACACAATTTGTTGCTTAGAAAAATCCTCCAAATAAGCGCAGTTGCGTAGGTTGTATGGAGTATCTCCCTTGTCTGCACGAATGGAGATGTTATCCCAGAATTGGTCTAAATGAGCCTTTACTGCTGGATAATCGTTAATATCAATGCGTGGGAATTTCCCTCTAACACCATTATGGGTGTTAATTAGATACAATTCGTTTTCTACATACCCATACCTCTTTATATCCCTGCCGCGCAGAATCGGTCGTATTAGTTCAGCGGTCCGCTGGCGCTCGTCCGCTGTCTGGCAGTTGGCCAAAATTAATTCGACCTGTACGGTTGAAAAGCTCCTATCAACTTGCCATCCGATAGTCAATTCTATGCTTTGTCATCCATCTGTCCAATTCTCCGTTGATTACAGTAACGGTAATAACAGCAAGCGCCCCACTCCCATTTTTTGACCATGACATACCGTTATGCTTTTGACGTGCAGCCACGACCAAGTCATTTGCTTTCTCCACGCGGTTGCTTGAGATGCGCAGGTTCAGTTCATGCCGCAGTGCATAGCATGTCAGGTTTGGTGACTTGCGGCGTATGTAATCCTTGAGTTCTTCTATTTTCACGGCGTTCCTGACTTGAGATTTCTTCAACGACTCCAGATAGCAGATGGCATTCTGGTGTCTTCCCGTCCAAAGTATTGATGCCAGTTCCTTCTTTATCCGCTGTTTCTCGTCTTTTGACCCCTTTATCCCCATACTGAGGAATTCGTTGCATTTTTTCTCCAGATGGAGCCAGTCGAGTATGATGGTATACTGCCTGAATCCGAAGTATTTCTCGATGTTGTCACGTATACAGGTGGCTCCGTCTGAGAAGAATACGAGGCGGTAGTCCTCCATAAGTCTGTTCTCAAGAAGGAATGCAACAAGCAGCTTGAAGGCTTTGTCCATGCCTATGGCCGTCAGGGTGTATTGCTTCCCTTCTGCCTGGATGTGTATGACGGTGTTCTCAATGAACGACCTGCCCTTCTTGCACTTCCCTTTCCGTTCGGGCTTCTGGAACCTTACTCCTATGTCATCGACACTGATATAGCAGCACTTCCCCGGCCCCTCCTCTATGCCCGATGCCAAGTCATCATATTTCAGTTTCGTCATACGGTCCCGTCCCCGGTTGTACTCCGTGATAAGATGGCGTGCCTGCTTCTCCCCGATGACTGCCGGCAGCTCCGGATTCAGGACAGATGGCGGAAGGGATGCCCCCTCTGATATAATGCCACTTTGCTTGTCTATATCGTATGAATCAAGGATTTCCTCTGCTTTAGACATATAGCCTTCAGACAGTGATTCCCCATACGATTCCACCCAGTCTTCCAGAGTGGAGGTCTTGACGCTGACAGATTCATCGCGATGAAGGACGCGATTTAGCACGTCCGCAGTCTCACGATAGCTGAGCTTGCTTACAAGGCGCAGATTCAATTCGCAGAAAGACCTGCTGCGAAGCCGCTGTTTAGGTTTCAGGGACTTAACGGCCTTTTTGTCCACAGCGACCGAGAAAACGCCAATCTCGCAATCTACCGTCTTTGCAACTTTGCCCGTTTCCTCAAAATCAGGCCCCCTTTTTAGCCTGCTCTAACCAGGCTTGGGTAATCTCCTCGCAGATTACGTTTCGAGCCTTCAGCGCATGCCGTTCATAATCGTCAAAGGTTGACATGAATTCATCGAGGTTCTCCAGGGTAAGGTCGTCCGGGATATCCTCAGCAACACGTTTTGTTATCTCTCGACCATCGGAGGTCGTTATCTTGGCATAAAATTCTAACTTTGATTTTCCCATGTTCTTAATGCGTTATTATTTACGTTAATAACGCAGAATTGGAGAAAATATTTGGTTCGTCTTCAAATATCACTTTTTCAACCGTACAGGTCGAATTAATTCACGTTTCTCCGTGGATATGATGAAGGCATCGTTGAAGCCAGTTTTTATGCCATAATTGATTTGTATGTCCCAATCTTTGAGAGGAGTCCCTACCGCCTCTATCTTCCGCTTGATGCTTTGCTCAATAGGCGACAGTATTACCCAAGAGTCAGAGGTAGTGAACTCGCAAACAGTGTGTTGTTGCTGCACGAAATCGCTCAAATTCTTTATGCTGTCCTTGTTCTCTTTATTGGTAACGGCACAGATAGTGTTGTGCCGGTTGACAGACTTGGAAAAGAGAAGGATGTTCGTATCAACTGTTGCACTTTCAAAAATCTTCACACCAGCGAAGTCTATTAGCAGCATAGGGTTCGTTCGGTTAGCAAGGAACTCGCGTGTCTTTTCACCATATCCAGCACGCATCCACTTGTTAGAGGTGATATAGCAAAGATGACCACCATCCTTCAACAGTTGCCATCCACGTTCATAGAACAGGCAATATATGTCACCTGTGCGGGCAAAAGTCTTGTAATTGTTGTCTTGATAGAGACGGGCCAGTTCGCCGCCATTGTTTTGTAATTGAATGTATGGAGGATTACCTATAACAATATCAAAGCCATCGGTGAGTCCGAACATCCATTCTGCATCGAAGAACGGGCTGACAGCATTTTGGTCGTAGGGGTTCCATGCGGCCAATTGTTCTGCACCAAGTTGACTTTCGAATCCTTCAGACAATAGTTCTGTAAGCTTTCCCCGCAGCTCTTCATCCTGTTTTCTAAGTCTTACCTTCTTGGCTGTTGAAGACGCATTGAAGTGTTGATGCCGACAACTACGCAGTTGTTGCTTGATTTCATTGATTTGGCTGTCAACAAATAAATTTCCCTGTACCTCTTTACCCTTATTCTTTCTTCCTATCAAGGAGTTTGCCGTCACAAACTTCGTTTCAAGGTTGGGCAGGGTGGGTATGCCAAAGTTTGGCTTAGACGGATTCTTCTCACAATCGCAAATGAGAGAGATGAAGAAGCGGAGTTTCGTTATCTGTGCTGCAATGCTTTGAATGTCACTCCCATAGAGGCAGTTTTCTATTATTCTTAGCTTTAGGTTGTATGTTGTCGTGTCTGTCTCTATCTTTTGCAATAAATCCACGATTCGATTGAGCAATCCCATAGGGAATGCCCCAGAGCCACAGGCTGGATCGAAAATCTTCACACTTTTCAACTTGCCGGCAATCATTTGGTATTCCGACCACTGTAACTCATCAGCCACGAAGTCGGGACTGAACAACGAGCGTACAAGCGGAGTATCGCCCAAATAGGCAATCAAACTCTCATCCACCATATAGTTAACAATCTCACGAGGTGTATAAAAAGAGCCGCTTTGGTTACGAGCCGTTTCTTTAGTTTCTGGGTTGTATGCACCCAGAAGATTTTCGAACACTTTTCCCAATAGCTCTGGGTCAAGGGCTACTTGCTGTTCTTCTGGCGAATTCTCTTCGATAGTGAAATTGTATTGACTCAATATAGAAATCAAACCTTTTTCAGGTTTGAAGAACAAAACATTTGGAACTACAGCGCGATGCTTATAGCGACCGTCTGCAAATTTAAGGTTGTTGCGGCTGAACCCATCAAAGTTGTATGCAACTTCTACACCATCTATATATCGTGTCTTGTCAAGACATTCGAAGAGTCCACCATTTAGGAAAGGAACTTCAGCAAACAGGTTAATGACCTCTTCCTCACTTATACAAAACAGTTCAGCATAGCGATAAAGTGTCTTGATGTCACGTTTGCTCGCTTTTGCAAACTTGCGTTGGTTTCCATCTTCATCAATAATGGCTCGGTTAAGAGTGGCAAAGAATAGATTTTGGAGGATAGCGTTGTAGAATGCCCCATTAGTTGCTGATTGTGCCTCAAAGTCTTTGAGTATTGTTGATAAGAAACCAGTGTCAAAGATTCGTTCTGGCACAAGACCTTTCTGTTTAATGAACCATACGAACATTAATCGCGTTATCAGCCGGATAATCTTAATGTCAATATCCTCGCGGTCGTCATCCTCTATTGATGTGTTATTAGGAAAAGTGATTCCCGTTTCAGGTTTGACGGCCCACTGATACCATTCAAATAGGTCTTGGTAGAACTGTTTCGTCAGGGCTTCCACCGAGAAGGCATCCTTGATGTTCTCGAACGAAATGCCATTACGTTGCAGGGCATCAAAACGCCCTACGGGCGTGTTATAGTAATTGTCAGTCTCGCCAAAGACGTATGTATAACGTTTGGCGGCAGTATTCTCGCCCTTAATGTCGCATACAAAAGACAAACGCCAGACTGAGCCACTATCAAAGACCACAAGCGCTGCGTCAAACTCACCCCAATTGGGATTGACGAACGACTTAACGAGATTACGCAAACCAACACGTTTGCGGGCCACATTGCCATGTTGAATCTGATAATAGAACAAGCCGATACGGTAGCTGTCGGTGGTGTCGATGGCTCCAAGGTAATAGCCTTGCTCATCATCGGCTGTACCTTCAATGCGCTCAGGCGCTGCTTTCAACTCAGTCGCGTGGAAATAGCTGCGCAGCATGGTTTGCCATTCTTGCTGATTGAACGGCTGTTGGAATATCTGTCGGAGGTTGTCTTTGCTATAAGTCATAATCTTAAATAATTATATTTCAACTCTTTATCTAAATCGGCAGTTGTTATCTGCCGATTTAGCAGACGGCTTTAGATGAAAGTTTCGGAAATAATGATTTGTGGGTCACTTGCTTTGGGAACAGCCTGTTCCTGCATCTGTTCGCTCATGGTCTGGTATTCGCCTATCAATTCTGACAGTGTTTTCTTCAGCTTTGCCTCGTCGGTTTTAATCTGCACTTTGTCGCCCTTATACGGTTTTGACAAATCACGCAAGCGACGAGGTAACTGGGTGTATATACCTTTATTAATATAGTCGGTGAGGATTTTGCATTGCACTTTTGTGGTGTTGTCCGTTATGACCTGACAAATGCGACGCAGGAAGTTGAGCGCAGTCTTTGATATGTTGTCAAGGTCGGTGCGATTGATGGATGCATCGTCGGCAGCCTCCACATATTCAGAGGTGTATTTACGCAAAGCACGGTTTACATGGTCATAGTTCTTGCTGTCGGGCAAGAACGGAGCCGCCTGCTCTTCGGGCTTGGCCTTTAGATATTTGACGGCCTGCAGGAAATCGACAGGCACAATGGTCTTGTCTGTGGCAAGGTAGAACTCTGTCTTAACATCGGATGAGACATATACAATGGTCTTGTCCTGATGCTTTCCTGTATCACGAGCCACACGACTCTTCAGCGGCAACTGTTTCACCTTGTCGTAGAGTTCCCGATTGTTGTTATAGACATCGCGCAGCTCTCGAATCAAGGCCAGTTTCTCGTCCATGCTGTCCTTCACGTTGCTGTCGTACATCTGGAACTGCTTGACAATTTCCTCCTTGGAATAGATTTGCACATCCTCACCAAAGGCAGAGTGGAAGCCTTGTAACTTGACAAGTGCATTTTCGTAAAGCTTGATTTGTTCGTTGCCTTGTGGCGACGGATAGAACATGTAATTGTAGATGTACTCCGCCACTGAGCCGATACGGTTCACACGCCCTATGCGCTGCATCAGTCGCGAGGCATTCCAAGGAGAATCATAGTTGACAATGATGTGTGAGCGATGCAGATTGACACCTTCTGCCAAGACATCTGAAGTGAGGATGATGTTGTATTGGTCTTTTTGGACTTCACTATTGGCATCAAAGTTCTCCTTGATGACAGTTGCCAGCCTGTCGCGGTTTTCCGCTGTAATGGTAAGCACATCTTTCCGCCCCAGCTCGTTCTCCAATCTGCCCTTCAGATAATTGAGTGTATCAACGCTTTCAGAGAATACGACCAACTTGCCCGAGAGATTGCGGATGTCGAAGAATTCGTTTTCCAGCTTGTCTTGGAACAGGTCAAACTTCTGGTCATCATGTTCTTTCTTCCAGTCTGCATTGAGAACTTCAAGCACCTGCTTGTCGTGTTGCAGCATTTCAATGAACTCGGGCTCAAAGTCATCTGCCTTGTAGAGAATATCGCTTTCCTGATAGCCTTTCGAAAGGGCTTTCTCGATAATCTCGTCAAGTTCCATTCCCTTTGCTTGTAAATCCTTTACGTTAAGCTCAGGGGCAATGATAACTTTGTTTTCTGCAAACATCTTCAACATGTCATCGGTAATGCGCAGCAAGGTTGCCAAAGAAAGCTTAAAAGCGTGGAAACTGCTTTCCAGACGCTTAACCATGTGAACGCGATAGATGCCTGCCAACGTCTGGCCAATATGAACGGCATTGCGATACTTCGCACGCAGTTCCGGCTTCAGGAACTCAATGGCACGATAACGGGCATAATACAAATGAGGATTGAATTTGTCATCAGACAGAACATTCAGCGTATAGAAGAAACGCTGGCTGGTATCTGCATCCATCTGGTATTCAAGGGAAATGGGAGGTTGGGGCTTGGGGAAAATGATACCCTGTGCCTTGAGATCCTTTTTGTATTCTGGGTCGTTCTCAATATTATGACGGGTACGACGAACAGTTACCTTATCGATGACTCGTTCACGGATGACCTCATAGATTCTGTCAACATCAGCAGTAACATCCCTCGTTTCACGTTCCTTCATCAGCAGGTTATAAGACTTGATGTGCTCTGCGAAGAAACCTTTCAGATTGGGGATACCGTCGATGGTGCAACTCTGGCTATCCTGGAAAAGCAATAGCAGATTCAGCAAGTCTTCTGGACGGTTGTTGAGCGGAGTGGCAGAAAGGAGCATCACTTTCTTTCGCTGGCTTTTCAGCAAGCCTACGTTTACACACTCTGCCTTACAGATTTTCTGAAGGTCATCGTATTTGCCTGAGCCACCATTTCGGAAGCCGTGAGCCTCATCAACGATAATCAAGTCAAACTCTTCTTTCGCCTTATACTGGTCTTTCCCTTCCAGCACGCTGGAGAGTTTGCCATTTGTGATGAACTGCGCCTTTCTGTATATGCCAAACAGTTTGAAGGTGTTCTCCCAGTTCTCACGCAAAGCAGGAGGGAAGACAACGAGGATGTTGGTGTTCTTTCCATTTGCCTCAATGAAACGCTTGGCAATCATCGTGGCAATCATCGTTTTACCAAGGCCCACCACATCGGCAAGGAACAGGCCATTATGGCGCATCAGCATTTGGAAGCCTTGTATGACGGCATCCGTCTGATACTTCAGTTCCATAACCCCGTTGGGCAACTGTATTGAGAAATCATCCTCAATCTGGTCGCCAAAGGTGTCAATGAGCACTTTCAGATAGATTTCGTATGGCGTAGGCTGATAACCTAAGTATGTCTTCTGCTTGATGCTTTCAATGTCTTCAATGGTCAAAGCGACAGCTTCTTCCCATAGCTTTTTAAACTCCGAATGGCAATAGTCAACATCATCAAAGTCTTTCATGGCTACATTCAGTTCGTATCGGGGAGACTGGGTTGTGCCAAGTCCTGAATCAGAAATATTGGAAGAGCCCATAATGACCCAGCCATCAGTATTCTCAGTATGAGTGTGAGGAAGGCATAGGTAGAACTTGGCATGAAGATTCTTTGTCGCATGGATTTTCATTTGCAGCCTGCCATCCACAAGATCCTGACACATTTGTAATATACCTTCCTCAACCTCTGGCGCATAACGGGCATTGATAATGTCTTGTCTGAATTCCTCATCATAGACGACTTTTGCTTGCTCGGCACTCTCCAGCATCAACATTGTCTTATTGTGCCGACGAAAAATGTCATCAATATTGATGCCGACCAAGATCTTGATTTCTTCCACATTACCCAGTTCCTTGCGCAGTTTGAAATAGCCAGAAGAACGGAAGAAGCCCACAACAGCCAGGAAACGGTCAAAGTTGGCCATTCCGGAAGCAATACCCTTTAGTTTATCGAATAAGGTGTTGCCTGTATCGTTATTGAAAAACTTACTTCTCATTGATTTGCCATAAATTGTTTAGTATTTGAGCGCAAATATACACAATAAAACTGACAATACCTAATTAAATGAAGAAAAATTGCAGGTTTTACCTGAAAGTAGCCTAAGCTCATTAGAAATCAATCGGTGGTAACACCTGGCGCACCTGACACTTAACTGCCTGATTATCAGAGCCAAATTTACCGAGGTTGGTCGCACCTGAAGTCGCACCAGAGGTCGCACCTTTGGGCGCTCCCGCCAAAAGGGGGGAGCGGCGTATGCCAGGGGGCAACGCCACAAAGGTCTGCCCAGTCTTTGGGAAAAAGCGTCCCCTTTTGGCCAAATTCTCTCGAGAATTCAGTCATAACCCGTCACGTTCTCGCTCTGTCGTATCTTTCTAAACCTTATAGGTGCGACCTCTGGTGTGGCTTCTGGTGCGACCTACTCTGAGAAGAATGAATCTGAAAATCAGTGGGTTAAGTGTCAGGTGCGCCGGGTGTCACCTACTATGCGGCGTCACAGGGCAATGAGTGTGCGAACGTGAGGTGCGCCGTCTGTCCCAAACCCGCAGAACTGTCGGGGCAAGCAATCATTGACATTATGGAACGTTGCCACGGAAAAAAACTGGCTATACCGAAGGAGCCAGTGCCTGCCACAGACTGTCAGCAGGCACTGGTGCTTCTACGACAATCTGTTGTTTCGAGACGGGGTGGATGAACTCCACGCGGCGCGAGAGCAGCGAGATGGAGCCGTCGGGGTTGGAGCGTGGTGAACCGTACTTCAGGTCGCCCTTGATGGGCATTCCCATCTTGGCCAACTGGCAACGAATCTGGTGGTGGCGCCCTGTCAGTAGCTCCACCTCCAACAGCATGTAGCGGTCGCCGCGTCCGATGACCCTGTAGCGCAGTTGCGCCTTCTTGGAATGGGGTACCTCGCGGTCGTAGGCATACGACTTGTTCTGCTTCTCGTTGCGGACGAGCCAGTGGGTAAGCCCCCTCCATCCTCCCCCCGTAGGGGAGGCTTCCTGCGCAGTTTCTCCCCTCCCTACGGAGGAGGGGCCGGGGGTGGGGCTTATCGCCCAATACGTCTTATGTACCTCGCCCTCGGCGAACATCTTGTTCAGGCGGGTCAGTGCCTTCGACGTGCGGGCGAAGACCACCAACCCAGAGACGGGACGGTCCAGGCGATGCACCACGCCGAGGAACACCTCGCCCGGCTTCTGGTACTTCTCCTTGATGTACTCTTTCACGATTTCCGACAGCGGCTTGTCGCCTGTCTTGTCGCCCTGAACAATCTCGCCGCTCTCCTTCGCGACGATGATGATGTGGTTGTCCTCGTAGACTACTTTCATACGTTTTCTTTTAGTTTTCGCTGCAAAGTTACGATTTTTTTTTCTGATATCCAATCAGCTGGAGGCTGTTTTAGGGAAATCCCCACCTACGATTAGGGCTTTTCTCCTTGATGTTCATAGCGAATGCCCTATCTTTGCATCATCAAAACAATAACTCAAAAAAGAAAACGATTATGAGACAGACAGCATTTTTACTCAAGTCACTCGTATTGGTGACCATGATGGGGTGGGCGGCGTTGAGCCACGCCCAGGGTTATGAAGTTGAGCGCAGTCGCGTTTATTTCGGCGGTGAGGTCCTGATGGAGGCCGATGCCCGCAGCTTTGTCGATTTAGGCTGCGGCTATGCGAAGGACCGTTATAATGTGTATATGGATGGCCGTGTGCTCGAGAATGTCGACCCGTTGTCGTTCCGCCTGAAGGCGCGTTCCAGCTGGCGCCGTCCCGGTCACAGTTCGGTTGACGAGTCCGTCGGCCCGCGCAGGGGCTATTACAAGACGCAGATGAACGTCTACTATGGCGACAAGAAGATAGATGCCATGCCCACCTCGTTTGTCGACCTGGGCGGCGGTTACGCTAAGGATGCCTTCAACGTCTATTATTTCGGCGAGAAGCTGAAAGGCTGTATGGCCTCGTCGTTCCAGCTGTTGGAGGGCGGTTACGCCAAGGACTCTTTCAGCGCCTACTATCACGGCAAGAAGGTGGAAGGTGCTTTTGCCTCGACGTTCAGGTATACTGGCGACGGTTACGCCGAAGACACCTTCAACGCCTATTACAAGGGCAAGCAGTTGAAGTGAACAGCCCGTCAGTCGAGAATGACCTCTTCGGGAAGGAGCGTCTGCAGCCTTAGTCCCACGATTTTGAACACCGAAGCGATGCTGGCCGAGAGGGGTGGCATGTTGAAGTACTGCGGGTAGGCCGCTTTCCAGGCCTGCTCCTCGGCAGGGTCGGTGTGGATGAACAGGAATCGTGCCTGCGGCACGGTGACTGCGGAGCGTCGGATCTGGCAGAATGGGTCGCTCTTTGTGTCGAGGATGGGCAGCAGGTGGCTTGCGGAAGCATACTCCTTGTCGAGGAAGGGGTAGGTGCGCGTGCCGAAGATGTGTCGGAAGACGGTGAAGTCGTCGAGCAGTGTCTTGATGTGCTGAAGTATGCTCTGCTTCAAATGGCGCTTGTAGGCTATGATGGCGTCGTCGTCGAGTCTGAATCCGTTGAAATACTCATAGAGCAGCATTCCCTGTGTGATGACCTCGCTGTTATCCTCGAAATAGCGGTTAAGCTGGCTGTTTGACAGGAGTGGGATGAATGGGTCCTTGACGAGCGGCTCCATGGTTTCGTACTTCTTCTGCTCCTCGCTGTACCAGAGTGAGAGGTTGCCTATATATGACTTCATGCCCTGGTACTTCTTGTCGAGCGATGCCCTGAGCGTCAGGAGCCTGTCGATGATCATGCCGGCGACGTGCATTCTCATTTTCTCTTCGGCAGCCTGCATCTGCAGTTTCTGCATCTTCGACGAAAGTTCGGCCGTTTTCTCCTCAAACTCCAGTTCCATCTTGCGCCGCTGGCTCTTGGTATGCCACCAGTAGAGGATGAGGAAGATGAGCGTCAGTATGAAGGCTCCGACAAATCCCCAGCACCAGCTGCTCTGGAGCCAGCGGCGCAAGTCGTCACAGAACGAAGCGATGGCCACCCAGAGGAGGCCGATAGCTGCAAGACATCCGAGGGTCTTGAGCTTGATTTTCCACGCCTCTGAGTCGAAGTTGCGCAGGGCCTCTCGGCGCTGAGACTCGTTGATGTCGTCGCGCTGCTGCTTCAGCTTTGCCCACCTGTCGTTGAGCACTTTCTGGTGGTCCTCCTGAATCTTGCTGCGTACGGACTGCTTGCCCAGTGTCTGCATGAGCGTCTCGTAGGCAATCTTCAGCCGGGAGTCCTCCTCCTGCATGTCGTGCAGGTGCAGCTGTTCCTCGTTGAGCAGATTTCGTATGACGTGAGCCTTGATGACGGCATCGCTCATGTTGAACTGTACCGTCTTCTTCTTGCCGACACCGCCGCCTGTGACAGAGATGACGGGCTCGCCGGAGCAGTCCACCTCCTTGACGATGCAGGCCATGCGGTTGAGCTCCGGGTCGCAGAGGTAAGAATAGGGGATGTAGCAATAGCCCTTGTCGCCGAAGTGCTGGCCCCATGAGTTGCGCAGGACGAAGTGGCGCGTCTCGTCGGTATAGCCCACTACGACCATGGCGTGGTAGCCGTAGTCGGCTTCCGCCATCTGGTCGGCGGTAGGTCGTTCGACGAAGCCTTTAGTGGTATAGAACGAGTTGAAAATCTTCAGCGAGACAGCTACGGGGTAACCTTCCTGAATGGCCGACTTGATGTCGTGTTCGCTGATGTTGACGTTGAGTGCCTTTGTGATTCGCCGTTTCTTGGCGTCTTGATAAGCCTCCGTGCTGGGCTCCTGGCTGAGCGGCAGGGAGTAGGGGTGCAGTGGCTCGGTGCAGATGCCCTGTTGGCCAATGCTCATGATGACATCCTGGAAACTGCTGCCCGTGTCCTCGAGGTCCCTGCCGTTGGCGTGGCGCACATTGTAGTAGACGAAAGACTCTGAGAGGTCGGCGTCGCCCAGCTCGTTGTACTTGAGGATATACTCATAGATTGAAGCTATGGCGAAGACGGTACATGCCCCGAGCTGGCCCTGGTCTTTCACCTTGGTAAAGAATTCGCGCAGGTCGATACTTTTTTCTGTCACCGGCTTCGGTTCATAGGTTTCGTCGAACTTGACCTCCTCGTGACGGATGTCGAACCGGTAGACGGTGCCGTCGACCACAAAGCCGTCTTCGGTGAGCCGCTTCATGCTTTTCTCGGCATCCTGCGTCATGGTGTCGATTTCCTCCAGCTCTTTGTTCTTCTCGCGGATGTAGTTGGTCGACTGGCGAATCTCGTTGCGCAGTTTCTGCAGCCTTTCAATTGGCAGCTGCACGTTGCCTTCACAGTCGGCGCACAGGTCTTTCAGGGGTCCGTAGACGATGGTGTCTTTCTTCTCAGGCTCCTCTTGGTGCTCTATTCTGACGCACTCGTTGTTGGCCTTTGTGAAGTAGTCGGCCACCTCAAGGTCGAGGTTGTCGAGCGTCAGTTGCTGGTCGGTAAACAGGTTGCCCTTCAGCAAGGCGTCGTCGTAGCCGAGGATGACGGCCAGGATGGCCTGCTTCTCGGGCAGCGAGTAGTGCGGGTCGTTGATGTAAGCCGTGAGGTCGCTGAACACCTCGCCGAACTTCGTGTCGAGCGGCTTGGCGATCTGAGCAATGATGTCCTCCTGAGCCACCTCCTGGCGCCACTGTGGGGTGACGGACTTGGCGTAGAAGTCAGAGAACAGACCCTGGTGCCTGGCCAGGCAGGCGTTGGCAATGATGGCCACCTTGTTGAGGTCGACCTCCTCGGCGGTGACGTCCTCGCGCTCCATGATGCGCAGGTAGGCACGCCTCAGCAGGTAGTTCTCGAAGTAGTACTTGTCGAGATTCATCACTGAGAGGCCAATGGCCGTTACGATGTGCTCCCTGTCGAAGATGCTGGCCTGGGTGAAGACGGTGTTGTACTTCTCGACGCAGATGAGTGCCAGTTCACCGATGATGCGAAGCAGTGAGTCGTGGTCGAGATTGAGTGCAAAGCCGTTGCTGTTGGTGTTCTGCATGACGAGGATCTGCTCGAGCGTGTTCTGGCGCAGTCTGAGTTCGCCGAGCGTTCTGAGCATCTCCTTCTGTACGGTTCGCTTGCGGTCTTCCTCTTCGGCGGTGATGTTGCGGAACAGCTCCGGCGAGACGATGTTGCCAAGGTTCTCGCAGAGGGCGGTCACGACGACGGTGTAGCGGGACTGTATGGCGCTTGTGGCGGCGACGATCCTGACGGCCTCCTGGCAGGCTTGCTCGTCGTAGAGCGGGACGTAGAGCATGAGGAGGAGGCTGTTGCTGTCGCCGGGGTTGTTGATGGTGACTGTGCTCTGGTGTAGATCGGTGAAGAAGTGCCGCATGTCTAAGTCCCGGTCTTGTCCGGTAAGCGTCTTCACGGGTTCTAACCGCGTGAGATACTGGTCGTGCATGGTCGAGACGAAGGCCGCGGCGGGCTGGGTGTCGGCGACGGCCTTCTTGACCTCAGTCACCCCGTCCGTGGAGGTCCACGTCATGGCGCTGAAGTACAGTGGTGCGCCCGCCTCGCCATACTTCAGCACGTACTCGCCAAGACGAGCTGCGAGCGGCTTCAGGTCGTGTCCGATTAAGATGTTAGCGCAGTGTCTCATAGGCAAACGTATGGGCTATGGCCAGTTATTCCAGTGTCTCGACGAAGCGCAGCTCTTTCTCCATGAGGTCGGCTATCTGCTCATTGCCACGTGCAAAGAGCTGCTCGTCGTCCATGTTCAGCTGCGAGTATTTCTCGCGGTAGTTGGCCTTGACGTCGGCACGCAGGGCCTTGATGGCGTCCTGTCCGTTGTCCTTGTGCCATGTGGCGATGTAGTCTTTGAACTGCGGGCGCAACTGGTGTATGTTGCTGACGAAGGCGTTGAAGGCGTCGTTGCGGTAGGTGGGCAGTTCGACCCAGTAGCTGCGCAGGGCCATGCCCGTCTCTTTGTTCTTGACGTAGTAATGGCCGTTCTCGTTCTTGATGAGTCCGAAGATGAATCCCCGTACCCACAGTTCGATATCCCTCTGCCCGTCGTCCTTCACCGGTATCAATGAGAAGTGGTCCTTCTCCATCTTGTTGTAGAGATTGAAGTCGAAGTGCGAGAAAATGGTGCTGCGGCTGTACTTCTGGCGATAGGTTTCGAGTGGCCCGATGAAGTAGGCCGGTACGACGCCAATCTGGTTGTAGATGATGACGCGGTCGTTCATGCCGAGCCTTGTGAAGTTGATCTTGTCGCCGCCGGCGAGACTTTCCAGTCGGCCGTTGTCTTTGAGCAGAGTGCTTTCCATGGGCACGCCGACATAGGTGAAGCGAGCCACGCGGTAGCCCACCTCGCCGCGCGTGTTGATGTTCAGCAGTGGCGACGCCTTGCCCAGTGCCAGTCGCAGGATGCGGTTGAGCTCCTCGGGGTTGTCGTTGTCCATCTGCTTCATGATGTCGTCGATGGTCGTGGCAGCCCATTTGCGGGCAGTAGGCAGCGTGGCGGTGTAGCTGAGCAGGGCCTGCTCGAGCTCCTCTGTCGGCCGGTTGTCGGCGTCGTAGAATTTCTCGGTGTAGGGGAGCCGGTTGATGAAGTCGGTAATCTGAATCTCGTCGTCGTTGATGGTGACGTTGCTGATGGCCTGCTTGGCCAGATCGATCTGGAACGAGGCGACGTTGGTGCGGCTGACGTTGTTCTGCAGGGCTGCAATTTTGTTATTGAACGCCGTGTTCACCGCCTTCAGCTTGTTTTCAATGTTGCGCAGCTTCAGCTTCTCCTCGGTGACGTTCTGCAGCAGGGCGCTGAAGAAGGTGACGGCCCCGTCGCGCCGCTTCTGCTCGCGGATGTTGACGGCGAGTGTCATGGCGGCGTCGCAGACGGTCTGGCGGAGGTCGGCCAGCCTGCCCTTCGTCTTAAAGAAGCGCTCGCTGTACTCCTTCAGGTCAGCTGCGGCCACCTTCAGGGCGTTCTGCAGCCGGGGCTGCGCCTCTGTGAGGTTGTCCTTCTCGCTGTTCATCTCGCCGAGGAAAACGTCGATCTGGCTCTGCAGCGCGTCGAGTACGCCGCCAGCCAGTCCTACGCCGCATTCCTGGTTGATGCACTTCACGACGAGCTTGTGCAACTCAGCGGTGACGCGGTTCTTGAGTTCGAGCACGCGGGCCTGTACTTCCTCGTCCTTGGGACGGCCCACTTTCTCGATGTAGGCATCGGCCGACTTCTCGGCTGTCTGGTCGTCGTCGATGTCTTCGAGCGGGAACTTCGGGTTCTTGGGCAGGAGGAAGTCGATGACGTTGTCGTTTTCAGCCCCACCGTTCTCGCGTATGTTCACCTCGGGGGCGTCGATCCAGTTGTTGGCGACCATATTGGCGTCGATGCAGCTGTTGAGCATGCGCTGGATGATGCGCTGGGCGTTCTTCAGGGCATTGATCTGGCTGATGTCTCTGCCACGGAAAAGGATCTCGCAGGCACCCATGCCGCTGACCCATGCCCGTTTGTCGCCCACCTTGCCGTCGCCGTTCATAATGCTCTTCTCGACGTTGTCGGTCACGGAGTCTACGGAGCTGCTGAGCTCGCCCGATGACGTGACGAGTGCCAGCGAGATCATCTCGGCGAGCTGGTCGATGTTGCTGTATGAGTCGCCGCCCTTGTTTTTGTTGTCGATGAAGAAGAAGGCCGAGAAGGGTCGGCTTTTGACCTCCTGTGTGCTGGTGACATAGTCGAACTGGAGTCCCTCGGTGCCGTTGAGGTGCATGAAGTAGTCGAGGTCGACGATGCTGCCGTAGGTGTTGGGCTTGACGCGCTCCATACCATATTGTGACATAGCCTCGAAGACATCGGGCAGTACGGCGTAGCCCGTGAGCTTGCACTTGCCGAGTGCGTGCCTGATGACGTAGGCCATGTCGAGGAACGTGCCTCCCCCGGTGCCGCCGCTCATGGAGAAGACCATGTGAACCTCGACGTCGCCCACGAAGTCAGCGTCATACTTGGGGTTGGTCTTGATGCTGGCCGACGTGATGCGGCTGACGACGTCGCGCACCTTGACAGACAGGTTCTCGAAGTTGCAGATGAGTGCGAAGCGTCCGTTGGAGCGTATCTGTCCTGCACCCTTGGTCATCGACGTGAGTGCGAAGACATTGTCGGGATGGACCCACGAGAAGTGCCGCTTGCTGGTGATGTAGGCGGCCTGTGCGTCTTCCACAAGGATGGGTGTCTGCTCGTTGGGCGCGAGGCTGACAGGGCCGTATTTGCTCGGAAGCTCTTTCTGGTAGGCGTCGCCATCGGTGTCGACGCCAAGGAAACCTATCATTGGCGGGACCTCGCCGTACGTCTCGACAAACATCTTTTTGGTGTGGAGCAGGGCGTTCATGCCTGTTCCTCCAAGGCCTACGTAGAGGCATCTCTTAATCTTTGTTGCCATAGTTGGTATCTTTTGTTGGTTTTGTTAATTGATGGTCATTTTTATCTTCGTCTTATCGTTGAGGTTCTCGACAACGTAGTCCTCGGGCGACTTCAGTACTGAGGTATAGGGGTCGAAGGTGTAGTCACGCGTGCGCACCACCCTTAGCGTCTTCCGCTTCGAGCCGGCCTCGAGGGTGAGCGGTGAGGTCCAAACGTCGTTCTTCTTGTAGAGAATCTCGCCGGTGAACAGTCGGCTGAGGAGGCCCTGGCTCATCTTCTTGTCGGTGAAGACGACACGCCGCTTGCCTTTCACGTTAACGGAGCTGAAGTATGGGTCGCTGATCTGAATGGTCTTCACGCTTATCGGCGGGAAGAAGAGGCGCCTAAGCATGAGGAACCAGAGGAGCAGGGCTGCCGTGAGGAGGATGGCGGTCCAGGTGAGTATGGTCTTGAGGGGGTTCCAGCCTACGGCGTATCGCGAGCGGAGGGTGAGGGCGTACTGCTCTACAGACTGGTCGTTGATGTTGTCGAGCTCGTGCTTGGCCACAGGCTTCAGGTTCAGGTAGCGCTTGCCCTCGCTGGCCGAGGGGTGGAAGACGAGCGAGAGGATGCTTTCGCCCTGATTCTGGCTGCGCATGGTGATGCGGCCGCCGTTTACGGGCTGTCCGTTGTAGAACAGGTCGAAGTCGTGCCTGCCCTCATCGTCGCTGACCTGCAGTTCAATGGCAGAACCGTCCTTCCTGGCTTCGTCGTTGAAAACAGCTGCGAGGTCGGCGTGAAGCGTGTCGGGCGTGTCGGCTCCCCAGAAGAGGAAACTGTCGTACCATGAAGCCCGGCCCATGTCGGTCTCTTCGGACGTCAGTTCCAAGGCGCGCTCGGGCTTGTTGGTCATGATGACCTTGACGGTGGGGTTGATGATGCGAATCTCGTCGGACTGAACGTCGAAGGTAAAGCTGTAGGTCGGGGGGAGCCCAGCGTTGATGTCGGAGATGGGCTTCCGAGCGTTTATCTGCACCTCTAACTGTCCGTTGGAGATTTTGCCTCCGCTGATGGCGACGTCGAACCAAGGGTCGTCACACGTTGCCTTGGCGGCATATTTGCCAGCCGCCGAGAAGGCCAGGCGGTGGCGCCTGTCCAGGTTCAAGGTGTTGGCGTAGATGACGATGCCCTTCTCGAATCCGCCGAAGACGGGGATGCCCTTTCCTTTGCTGGCGTCGACGACGAATATGTTTTCGCAGATGTCGATGACCTCAGCTACCTTCTTGTCGACGGCGGCTTCGGTGAGCTGGACATAGAAGGCATAGGTGTTGGGATACTTGCCGCACCAGCTGCTCAGTTTGCGTGCCACGGCATCCATACCGTGGACGTTGTCCTTGCCGTCGGTGAGCAGTATGATGTAGTTGTCCTTGTGGCGGTCTATGAAGGAGTCGATGGCGTCCCAGGCATCGCAGATGCTGGTATTGGTGGGCACCTGGACATAGCCGTCGATGCTTCTCTCGATATCGTCCCACTTCAGTTTTTCGGCATTGAAGCTTATGGCGGGATGGGCTTTAGCCTGGAAGGGTAGGACGTGGAGGGTTGTGCCCGGCCTGTGCTTTGTAAGCTCGCTGCGGAGGTAATCCTTTGTTGGTTGCCAGATGTCGGGGGAGCCGGCGTAGCCCGTCATTGACTTTGTGCAGTCGACGAGGTAGATGTAGTTGCGCTCGCGCTGTGCCGGGGATGCTGCTGCGTAGAACAGGGCGACGAGCAGTAATATGATGGTTTTCGGGTTCGTCATCTTGAATAGCGGTTAGTATTATGACTTGCAAAGTTAGGCATTATTTCCGAACTGTGCAAATAATTGCGGGGGAAAATGGGGAAATGGGAAAAAAATGCGTACCTTTGCAGCTTGATTGCAAAAGGATGAGTATGGAGAGACTGTGGAACAGGAACTACTGTAAGGTGATGGTGGCGAACTTTGCGCTGTTCTTTGCCTTTTACGTGCTGACGCCGCTGCTGCCGCTGTACCTGAGCGAGCACTTCGGGGCGACTAAGGACGTGATCGGGCTGGTGCTGTCGGGGTATACGGTGACGGCACTGGTGATGAGACCGTTCAGCGGGTTTCTGGTGGACTCGTTTCCGCGGAAGACGGTGCTGATGGTGAGCTTCGTGGCGTTCTCGATCTTCTTTGCGGGCTATTTGGCGGCATCGACGCTGTTGCTGTTTACTATTGTGAGGACGCTGCATGGGGGGCCGTTCGGTGCGCTGACGGTGGCCAACTCGACGGTGGCCATCGACGTGCTGCCGTCGAGCCGGCGCACCGAGGGGATAGGCTACTACGGGCTGTCGAACAATCTGGCGATGGCCATTGCGCCGACGGTGGGCATCTTTGTCTATAAGTATACGCAGAGTTTTGAGCTGTTGTTTTGGATAGCCTTCTTCGTGGCTGTTGTGGGGATGGCAGTGGATGGGAGCCTCACCCCATCCCCCTCCCGAAGAGGGGGAGTTGCTGCGCAGAAGCTTCGACCCTCCACCATCAGCCTTGACCGCTTCTTCCTCGTTCGCGGCTGGCTGCTGGGTGTTAACATGGTGGCGTTCGGGTTCTGCTTCGGTGTGCTGTCTAACTATCTGGCCATTTACGGCAAGGAGGTGATGGGCATCACGGGCGGCACGGGGACTTACTTCATGCTCTGCTCGGTGGGTCTGATTCTGTCGCGGCTGCAGGGGGGACGGGCGCTCAGGCAGGGTAGGGTGACGCACAACGCTGGGGAGGGCATGGTCATCTCGCTCATCGGCTATACCTTATTTATATTGGTACCGAATATGGTGGGCTACTATGCATCGGCGCTGCTGATAGGGCTGGGCAACGGGCATATGTGGCCGGCATTCCAGAACATGACTATCAGCGTGGCGCCTAACAGTCAGCGTGGCACGGCGAACTCGACCATCCTCGTGTCGTGGGACGTGGGCATGGGACTCGGCATCCTCGTGGGCGGCGTCATCAGCGAGCTGGCGGGCTACTCGGCCGCTTTTTGGACGGTGGCAGCCGTGAACGCCACGGGTGTCGCCCTGTTCTTCCTGCGTACGCGCCGCTTCTTCTTAGAGCGAAACCTGAACGAGGGCGTGAGGTGAACTTATTTCTTGTAGCTCAGTGCGGCACCGATGGCGGTGCAGTATTGTGAATACTTCGGTATGTGGTAGTGGATGTTGTAGAGCTTCTCTAACGGCGGGAAGACCTCCTTGCACTGTGGGAGGAGGGTGAGGTTGCCGATGAGGACGAAGTCGCGGATGCCGGAGCCGCGGCTCGAGAGCCAGGCGGCGGAGCCGATGGTCTGGAGCACCATCGAGATGATACCCAGGGCGATGTCCTCCTTCGAGGCGTCGCTCTGAGCCTTGGCCAGGATGCTGGCCGTGGCCTCCATAGGCAGTCCGGGGAGGGGTTCGGCAGAGATGTCGCCGATGCGGAGGTTCATGTGGCTGATGTCGCCCTGCATGGCCATTGCCGATACGGCCTTGATGTCGCTGGTGTTGAGCAGCAGGCGCGACAGTCCGGCCAGCGTGCCGCCTCCGATGCCGATGCCGCCGATGTGACGCATCTCGTCGCCGTCGCACTGCACGAAGCTGGT
>JAEEGJ010005123.1_pt1 | contig 42162 bp, 38 predicted proteins | sample 8958761 | NCBI WGS metagenome assembly JAEEGJ01 (sample SAMN16246546, study PRJNA631951) | gut metagenome | biome: gut microbiome; feature: rumen; material: RS-attached | host: Bos | place: Iran: Karaj | collected 2018-10
GGAGCCGCAGTCGGCACGGAAGCTCCTGACATGAATGCCGAACGACCTCATCATCTCGAAGAAACGCCGGTGAGTCTCTGCCTGCATGAAGCGCACGTTCGCATTGCCGTCACGGTTCTCAAGATAGTCTATCAGCCTACTGCGAAGTCCTAGGTGGGAGTCGATTACAGAGGACAGAATACGGTCAAATTTGTCCAAAACGAAAAATATTCCGCCAAAAACGCTGATTTTTCAGATTTTTTGCTTACCTTTGCCATGTCATTGATGATTTTGCTTGTCTTTAAACGCAGCACTAAGGTAAGTGAAAAATCTGACATGGCCAAATCCTGAGCAACAAAAAGTTGCTCAGGTACTTATAAAGAAAGTTAAACTAAAGTGCTGCGGAATTTAGGTAACATACAATGAAACAGAAACGAGAGTACGCGAGGCCGCGGATGAATGTGGTCGAGTTGAAGCACCGCACGAGACTGCTCGCCGGCAGTGGTGAGGAACAGGCGAATCCGAATTCTTCGGTGAACGTAAGATACAGAGAGGAGGATATTTAATATGAGAAAGACAATACAGATGCTGGGCACGCTGGCGATAGCAGCGGCCCTGACAATGACGATGGCCTCGTGCTCTTCGGACAAGGAGACAGTAGAGAACCCGGCACAGCCGACGCAACCGACTCAGCCGACGACGAGCGGCGTGACGGTGACCGTAGGCGCAGGCATGGCTACAGACGGCGCGACGACGCGCTCGGCGGTGGCCAACGACAATGGCGACCGCGTGCTGAAGTTCACGGAAGGCGACAAACTCTACGTATACGGTGCAAACAACGATGTGAGTATAGCTGGCGAACTCACCATGGTGGCCAACTCGCTCAGCAATGACGGGCTGAGCGCACAATTCACCGGCACACTCAGGGCTTACGACCTCAGCAGCGGTAATGAGAAAACAAATTACTCCTGGGGTGAAGACCCGCTATTTGGGACAACCGCCACGCTCATCCATAAAGACATCAACACTGATGCCATTAGCTATACGGTCGGTAACTCTGTTACCGTAAACTATAATATGTATGCCGACGACGTGGAAACGCTGATGAAGACGAGTCTGAAGGTTCAGGGCGACTACGCCAGTGGCACGGGCTACACGCTCAGCAGCAGCGACCCCATTCTGAACTGCACCATCAGCGGACTCACGGCCTCGACCGAATACACTTTCACACTGAAAAAGGGGAATACCTCTGCCAACAATGTGACAATCACCACCGGCGCTGACGGCACGGCCAGCTTCGCCTTCGCTTCTATGGAATCAGGAAGCGCCACGTGGAGTATTGAAACCAAACAGGGTAATAACAACGTTGGCACCATCAGCCTCGGAAGTCAGGACTTCACCGCGAAGGTCTACAGCATTACTCGCCTCTGGATGAACGGTGCGTTCCACAAATTATATACATGCAACAGTTCTGACTGGTCAAGCAAGATTTCAGCATTCAACGCTGAGACCAGTGCCAATCCTATATTACAACTCAGTTCTGACATCACCGTTATTACTGAAACATTTATTATTTCACGCAGTAATGGTATTATTGACCTGAATGGACATATTCTCGGTAAAATTTACTTAACAAATAACACTCTCAATCAAAGCATTACGCTAAAGAACGGAACGGTACGTGGCGACAGTAGATACGACAATGCAATAGACGGCGTTGGTGGTTGGACTGATTTTTACTATGGTACTGTTATCTTAGAGGACTTAACAGTACAACAAGGAATCTATACCGACGGCCATGAGTATATCATCCGGAGTGGCAACTATCAGACCATCTATCATGGCAAAAGTGGAAGCTGTCCGGGCAAACTTGTTATCTATGGCGGATATTTCAACAAGACCATTGAAGGGCCATTGCAAGGTGCTGCTGTGCGTGGAACCTATGAACTCTATGGCGGCAAATATGCCGTCAGACCGAATGACAGCTGGTGCGCCTCAGGATACTCCGTTAAATCCAATACTGACAGCGACAGCGGAACCTATCCTTGGATTGTCAGCGCAAATTAACGCTGGCGCGGCGAGAAGTCCCAGAGCATTGTAACAGAGTGACGGTTCTTTGTTACACAGAAATGCAAGGAAGACTAATGTGTTTTTATCCATATCGCCAGAAATTAATATCAAAAGAAAAGTCGGGACGGTTCTCAGAGAAAAGTCGGGACGGTTCTCAGTGATCCACTTTCGGAAATCAGAGAGCCGCCCATTTTAAATCGTCCAGTCCATGATAGCGGGCATTCGAACTTACGTTTACAAACCCCTCGAGGTTGCACGTGCAGACTCCCGAGGTAACACGTGCAGACTCCCGAGTCTGCAAAAACGGGTGGAAAAAGAAAAATTGGAAGGAACAACTCAGGCGTTCCTTCCAATTATCTATTGTTGTTTTTTAATTTCCGCATCCACAACGTATATGTCACCATCTGCATCAACCAAAACATTGCGAGGAAGAACATCCCAAACAACGTAAGTTCCATTAGCATATCGGCCTTCATCGTTTTCTTTCGTAAAGCCCAAGGCAGACATATAGGTGTCAATCTCTAATGGGGTTGCTGTGACAGCATTCTTCACCAATCGCTGCTGAAAGACAGGCATAATGGTACGCCCATCAAAACCTGTAAAGCCGTAAAAAGAATAAAAGGTGTCATAAAACAACATGTTGTGCAATGCGATTTTCTCGAACAAGCAGAGAATGCTGCCGCTATTCAAAAGATTGTTAACCTTATATACGATGTCATTGGAAACATAGGTGTCGTTTTCATTGCCTGACGGTCCAGGTGTGCCCAGTTCAAAAACGTCGCTTATAGGAATCCATAACCCGTTCTCCTTGGCATATTGCTCGGCTATACGCTGCTCAATTTCGAAATGGTTTATAGGTTTCTCGCCATTTCGAAATTGCGCTTCATATAGTTGGCAGCGTCTATGGAGTTCATCGGCGACCTCATGGATTCTTCGATTTTGCGGAGTTTCCTCTCCACTGCCTCTTTGTGAAACTGATTCAGAAATGTCATTGCTCATCTTGTTTTTTGTTTGTGCAAAGATAAGTAAAATATTTCAAACGACGTTCATTGTGAGCTAAATTTTTGTTTTTTTATGTATCCCTGCAATCTACTCACGCATTAGTGCCTGCATGAATTCGTTGAGCTTCAGCAGACCGTACCCACCGCTGACACAAGAGACTTCGTCGTATTGCTGGACGCTGTCGGGCTGGATGCCACGGTGCCAGATGAGGAAGGGAACAGGCTGTCCGACGTGGATGCGCATCTCTACAGGTGTGAGATGGTCGGGTAGCACGGCGATGCAGACGGGGTCGTCCCACGTCATCACCTTATTATATATTGGAGCGATGAGTCGTTGGTCCAGATACTCGATAGTCTTCAGCTTCAGTTCCAAGTCACCATCGTGGCCTGCCTCGTCGCTGGCTTCGACATGGACGAACACGAAGTCGTCGTTCTCGAGCGCCTCGATGGCGGCCTGCGCCTTGCCTTCGTAGTTGGTGTTGGCGAGTCCTGTGGCACCAGGCACCTTGATGATGCGCAGTCCGGCATATTTTCCAATACCCTGAATCAAGTCGACAGCCGAGATGACCGCGCCGCTTTTCACCTGCGGATACTGTTGCATGAGCGTCTCCATCGAAGGACGATAGCCACCGCTCCAAGGCCAGATGCTGTTAGCCTGGCGCTCACCACGCTTGGCTCGCTCAATATTAAAGGGATGCTTAGCCAGCAACTCCTGCGATTGGAGGATCATTTCGTTAATGAGGTCTGCGGTCTGCTGGGGGGTGAGCCGTTTTCCTTCTGTTGCGACTGAGTCGCAATACACTGAACCTGCTGGTTTCACTAGCAGGGGGCGCCATTCCTCATTGGGGTGGTCATGGGGTGGGGCACAGACGATGTGTTTCGAGCCTCCCTTGATGACCAGCAGGTGGCGATACTGAATGCCCGTGATGAACTTTACACGCTCGCAGCCCTCACGTTCGTTCATGGGCTTAGCGAGGTTCTCATTGAGATAATCGATGAGCACGCGGGCATCGTCCGTTTCTAGATTACCGCCATTATGCGTGATAATCTTGCCATCTTCAAGTGTGATGATGTTACAGCGGATGGCGAAGTCGTCATCAGCCATCTCGTAGCCGATAGAGGCAGCTTCGAGCGGACCACGGCCTTCGTACACCTGATTCAGATCGTAACCCAGAATGGCGGTATTAGCGACCTCAGAGCCTGGAGGAAAACCCTCAGGTACGGTAACCAATCGTCCACAGCGGCCTTCAAGGGCCAGCTGGTCCATCATGGGCTTATGGGCATATTGCAGCAAGGTCTTCCCACCCAATCTTTCCACAGGCAGGTCAGCCATTCCGTCACCCAAAATAATAATATGTTTCATAATGAAAAGAACTGGGCGGCAAAAACCGCCCAGCACACTATTAGATATTAGCGATTGACATGATATTTGCAAACACACCTGCTGCCGTTACAGCGGCACCGGCTCCATAGCCCTGGATGAGCATGGGATACTCCTTGTAACGCTCGGTGGTGAGCAGCACGATATTGTTAGAGCCCTCGAGGCCGTAGAATGGGTGACCGTAAGGAACCTCCTTCAAAGCGACACTGGTCTTGAACGACGATGGGTTATTCTCATCGGCTTCCATCGTGGCCACGAAGCGCCAACGCTTGTTTTCTGCCTCGAGCACCTTACGACGAGCTTCAAAGTCTGCGTCGAGTTCAGGCAGACGCTTCCAGAAGTCTTCGATGCTGCCCTCGAAATAACTGTCGGGCACGAAGAGATGCTTCTCGACATCCTCCTGTTCTACCTTATAGCCAGCCTCACGCGTCAGGATGACGAGCTTGCGGATCACATCCGTACCGCTCAGATCGATACGTGGGTCTGGCTCAGAATAGCGCTGCTCCTTCGCACGCTTTACCGTCTCAGAGAACGGCACATCGGCAGCAATCTCGTTGAAGATGAAGTTCAGCGTACCAGAGAGGATAGCCTCGATCTTCAGGATCTTATCGCCCGAGTTGCACAGGTCGTTGATGGTACCGATAATCGGCAAGCCAGCACCGACGTTAGTCTCATAGCGGAACCACACACCGCGGTCGCGCGCAGTCTGACGAAGTTTCAGATAGCTGTCGTAGTCGCCAGAGGCGGCAATCTTGTTGGCAGCAACCACTGATATGTTATGCTCCAGGAATGTCTGATAAAGCATGGCAATCTGACGGCTGGCAGTACAGTCGACGAAGACGCTGTTGAAGATGTTCATCTTCACAATCTCGTCGCGCATGTGCTCTGTGTTGGCAGGGAAACCAGCACGCAGGATCTTCTCGTAGTTGTCGAGGTCGATACCGTCACGATCCAACACGAAGTTGTCGACATCGCTGATGCCGACCACATTGAGTTTCAGTCGACGAGACTGCATGAGGAACTGCTGCTGGGTACGAATCTGTTCGAGCAGCATGCCACCCACCGTTCCAATACCGCAGATAAAAATGTTGAGCACCTTGTATTCCGACAGGAAGAACGAGTCGTGGAGTACGTTGAGCGACTTGCGCAGGAAACGGCCATCGACTACGAACGAGATATTCGTCTCGGAAGCACCCTGAGCACAGGCAATCACCGAGATGCCAGAGCGTCCCAGCGTACCAAACAACTTACCGGCGATACCTGGGGTCTGCTTCATGTTCTCACCCACGATAGCGATGGTAGCCAAGCCACTCTCTACCTGCATGGGGAACATGGCACCCGTCTCAATTTCCTTGGCGAACTCGGCATTCAGCACCTCGGCAGCAGCTGCAGCATCTTCGTCGCGCACACCAATAGAGGTAGAATTCTCTGACGATGCCTGCGACACCATGAAGACGCTGATGCCCTTGTTGGCCAGCGTGGTGAAGATGCGGCGGTTGACACCGATGACGCCCACCATCGAGAGACCGGTAACGGTAATCAGCGATGTGCCCTTGATGCTCGAGATACCCTTGATGGGCTTCTGGTCGTCGTCAATCTTGGCTTTAATCAGTGTTCCCGGGTGTTCGGGATTGAAAGTGTTCTTGACCTTGATAGGTATATTCTTGACGCAGACGGGATAAATCGTCGGAGGATAGATGACCTTCGCACCGAAATTACACAACTCCATCGCCTCCACGTAGGAAAGCTCATTGATGGTGTAGGCACTCTTGATGACCTTAGGATCGGCCGTCATGAAGCCGTCCACATCCGTCCAGATCTCCAGCACCTCGGCATTCAGCACAGCAGCGATGATAGCGGCGGTATAGTCGCTTCCGCCACGTCCCAAGTTTGTTGTCTCGTGCGAGTCGCGGTCGCGGGCAATGAAGCCAGGAACCACGTAGATGTTCTTGTCTGTGATATTCTTGAAGGCTTCCTTCACCAGCTGTGTGGTCAGGTCGGCATCAATGACATGCTTGCCTTCCTTGTCCCAAGTGCGGATAAAGTCACGCGAGTTCATGCGGACACCATTTTTTACCATGGCAGCCACAATATGCGAACTCAAACGCTCACCATACGAGACGATGGTGTCGGCCGTCTTTTCGCTCAGGTCGTGAATGAGGTACACACCGTAGAAGATGCTCTTCAACTGGTCGAAGAGCTGGTCTACATTGTTAAATAAGTCTATGCGCTTTTTGTCATCCGTAATGATAGCCTCAATCATCTGGTGGTGGCGTGTCACCATCGCGTCGAATTCCTCACGATAGTGCTCATCGCCCTGCTTGGCCATCTTTGATGTGGCGATCAGGCGGTCGGTGATGCCGTCAAGTGCACTTACTACTACTACGACAGGTTGCGTCCGAGCCTCTGTCTCCACAATTTTCTTCAAGCTAAGAATGCTTTTTACGGAACCTACGGACGTTCCGCCGAATTTCATTACTTTCATATTTCTATGCAATTTATCTTGCCGAACGGTACCCCTCAACGAGTGGGGCTTTCTCCATTGGCGCGACAAAGGTAACAAAAAAAAAGGAAAAGTGAATAGTTAAAAGTGAAAAATTTGCTACCGCATGTGATATTTTTTGATTTTTACACTATTGAGGTAGCAAATTTTACACTATTCACTCTTACCTTTACGCTTATCAGGTGTACAAGAATCGCTTGATACTTCGTTTTGGCGTTTTCTCGAACTCCTCTTTGCGAATCTCAATCTCTGCAATTTTCTCGTAAGCAGGCAACAGCTCGTTCAGCTGGTTACGGTTCTGCTCCATGATATTGCGGATATCTTCATCGTTGAAACGCATATTCTTGGCTTCGTCATAGTCGGGATATACCAAGCCTACCAACTTGTTGTCGCGCTGAACGACCACGCTTTCCACCACCATTGTCATTGAGTTCAGCTTGTCCTCAATTTCCTCGGGATAGATATTCTGACCACTGGGTCCCAACAGCATGTTCTTCGAGCGTCCATTGATGTAGACATTGCCCTCGTAGTCCATTGTGCCCAGGTCGCCGGTGTGATACCAGCCCTCCTTGTCGAGTGTTTCCTGTGTGGCTTCTTCGTTCTTGTAGTAACCCAGCATGACGTTCGGACCCTTTGCCAGGATTTCGCCAGGAATGGTCGATGGACTCGTCGAATTAATCTTCACTTGCATGTGATAGGCTGCCTGTCCGCACGAGCCCTGTGCAAAGTCATGCCAGTCGCGGTAGCAGATGATGGGGGCGCACTCTGTAGCGCCATATCCCACTGTATAGGGGAACTCTATGCGCTTTAGGAATGCCTCGACCTCTTGATTGAATGCTGCACCGCCGATAATTACCTCGTACAATTCGCCACCGAATGCTTTTACGACCTCCTGACATATTTTCTCGCGCACTTTTTTCGAGATGACTGGCATTGAAAGCAGCAGTCGCATGCGGTTGTTCTGAATCTTCGGGAACACCTTCTTACGGATAATTTTCTCGATAACCAGCGGCACGGCAATGATAATCTTGGGCTTGATGTCGGCAAAGGCCTGTGCAATGATGGCTGGCGAGGGGATGCGGTTCAGATAATAAGTGTGGCAACCATGTAGGAATTCGAAGACGAACTCAAACGCCATGCCATACATGTGGGCCATGGGCAGGATTGAGATGATGCGGTCGCCGCGACTGATGGTCTTTCCCAGTACATGCTCAGCAAAGTCGTAGTTAGACCACAGGGCACGATAGGGAATCATGACGCCCTTCGAGAAACCTGTCGTTCCCGAGGTATAGTTGATGAGTGCCATTTCGTCGCCACTCTCCTCTATGTAATAGTTTACATGTTCCTTGCGGAAGTACTTAGGGAATTTCTTGCCATACAGCTCGTTCAGGTGCTCGCGGGCATAGGTCAGTTTATCCGTTCGCGACACCATGAGCGAGTAGTCGGGATTATTGATGATACCCTCCAGATTCGGCATCTGCATGGGATCAATCTGGGTGGCCACATGGTCGCCGACAAAAAGAAGCTTGGCATCTGAATGGTTCACAATGTTATGAATCTGCTCGGGCATGAATTCGTGCAGGATAGGCACGGCAACGGCCCCATAAGTGAGTGTAGCCAGGAAAGCTACAGCCCATTGGCTGCTGTTGCGCCCACAGAGGGCTATCTTGTCGCCCTTCACCACACCACAGTTCTCGAACAAGATGTGAAGTTTTTCAATCTTGCGGGCCACATCGTGGAATTGCAAGGTTGCTCCCTTGTAGTCAGTCAGCGCATCAAGATCCCAGTTGTTGATGATGCTCTGCTGTATGATTTTGTTAAAACTCGGGTATTTTTCCATAACACCTTATTTATATAAATATCGTTTAATACTCTTCTTGGGGGTCTTCTGGAACTCACGCTCCTGCAGTTCAAAGGCCTGAATCTTGTTGTAAATGGGCAGCGATGCATTGAGTGTCTGACGGTTCTCTTCCATGATATTCTCCAGATCTTCCTTCGAGAATCCCATCGACTTAGCCTCGTCCATGTCGGGATATACCAGCGCCACCAGCTTGTCTTCTCGTTGTACAATCAGACTTTCGCTGACCATTGCCATCGAGTTCAGCTTGTCCTCGATTTCCTCCGGATAGACATTCTGTCCGTTGGCACCGAGCAACATATTCTTCAATCGTCCACGAATAAAGATGTGACCGTCAGCCGACATGGTGGCCAAGTCACCGGTGTGGTACCAACCTTCTTCGTCCATCACTTTCCGCGTGGCTTCTTCGTTCTTGTAATAGCCCAGCATGACATTTACGCCACGTGTAACAATCTCGCCTTCGATGCGCTCGGGGTCTTGTGAGACAATCTTTACCTCCATGCAGGGCAGGGGCGTTCCGCACGAGCCGGGCACGAAATCGTGGTAGTCACTATAGGAAATCAGCGGGGCACACTCCGTTGTGCCATAGCCCACTGTGATGGGGAAATCGATGCTCTTCAGGAACTGTTCTATCTCTTGGTTCAACGGCGCACCGCCTACGATGACTTCATAGGCTCGTCCACCAAAGGCAGCATACACTTCCTGACAGATGCGCTCTTTCACCTTCTTCTGTACCACAGGCATCTGCAACAGCAGTTTCACGGCATTGCTCTGAATTTTCGGGAAGACGCGTTTGCGGATAATCTTCTCGATAATGAGCGGCACGGCCACCACCACGTCGGGGCAAACATCCTTGAAAGCCTCTGCAATGACGGCAGGCGAGGGGAGACGTGTCAGAAAATGCAGGTGATAGCCCGAGCAGAAGGGAAATAGGAATTCAATCGCCATTCCATACATGTGAGCCATGGGCAGAATGCTCAGCGTTCGACTGAATTTCGGCATGTGGATGGCCAGGTTCTTCTGACAGAAATCTACGTTACCCCATAACGCACGATAGGGGAGCATGACACCTTTCGAAAAGCCTGTCGTTCCTGAGGTGTAGTTAATCATACAGAGCTCCTCGGAATCGCCCATATACCAGTTTACATGATCGCGGCGGAACGCATTGGGGTATTTTGCACCAAACAGCTCGTTCAGCCGTTCGCGGGCATCTGTAAGCTTCTCGTTATGCGACACATACAACGAGAAATCAGGCAGGTTGAATATGCCCTCCAAATGCGGCATCTCCTTCTCGTCGATCAGGTTTACCACATAGTCGCCTACGAACAGCAACCTGCTCTCCGAATGGTTCACAATGTTATGAATCTGTTCGCTGTTGAATTCATGCAGTATCGGTACAATTACTGCCCCATAGGTCAGGGTAGCCAAAAAGGCCACAGCCCAATGGGCGGAATTGCGCCCGCAAACAGCAATACGGTCACCCTTCTGAATGCCCGCAGCCTCCATCATGATGTGAAGTTTTTCTATCTTGCGGGCCACGTCGTGATACTGCAATGTAGCCCCTTTGTAATCCGTCAGCGCATCAAGTAGCCAATTGTCCTTAATCGATTGTTCGATATAGGAATTAAAACTTGGTATGTCGTTCATTGCACAATTTTCAAAATTTTGTGCAAAGGTAATACCTTTTCTGCACATTCGCAAGAAAAATGTGCAGTTTTTTTATTTCGAGAGTTAAAAAAGTTGAATTTCTAATCTACTCTAAAGGCAATTTACATCAAATCATTGCGCGAAATATAAAAATAATTAAGAATTTATTTTGTACTTTCAGTAAATTGTAGTAATTTTGCAGCCGATTTCGATAAAACTGGTTAATGAAGAACGACAACATGAAGAATCAGTACCGTATCAATGAGCAGATACGAGTACGTGAAGTGCGAATCGTTGGTGACGGTGGAAGTACCGTAGTGCCGACGCGTGAAGCATTGGATATGGCCCACGATCAGGGTGTGGATCTCGTCGAGATTTCGCCCAATGCCAACCCGCCAGTTTGTCGACTCATCGACTATTCGAAGTTCCTCTATCAGCAGAAGAAGCGTCAGAAGGAAATGAAGGCCAAACAGGTCAAGGTGGAGGTCAAGGAAATTCGTTTCGGACCTCAGACCGACGAGCACGACTACCAGTTCAAGCTGAAGCACGCCAAGGAATTCCTGGAAGAAGGTAATAAGGTTCGCGCGTATGTCTTCTTCCGTGGTCGCTCAATCCTGTTCAAGGAACAAGGCGAGGTGCTGTTGCTCCGTTTCGCCAACGATCTGGAGGAATATGGCAAGGTCGAGGGAATGCCCTCGCTGGAAGGCAAGAAGATGTTTCTCTATCTGGCTCCCAAGAAAGCCGGTGTGGCCAAGAAGAGTCAGCAAGCCCGCGATCGTGAAGCCTCTGTGACCGAAGCCAAGGAGGCTGCTGCTCAGCAGAATGCCGAAGAGAAGGCCCAGAACGGCGGACTTCTGGCCAATGCAAAAATCAGCGCTGATGCGCTGAAGAAGCTCACCGAGGATTCTGAGGATTAAATCGTAAATAGTAAATCGTCAAATAGTAAATAAAAAAGGCGTCGCGCCCGGTATATGCGTAGTCGCCGATTATTAATAACAATTTAAATTTTATAAAACAATGCCAAAAGTAAAGACAAACTCCGGAGCGAAGAAAAGATTCGCGTTCACCGGTACAGGTAAGGTCAAGAGACACCATGCCTATCACAGTCACATTCTGACTAAGAAGACTAAGAAACAGAAGCGTAATCTGCAGGGTTCTACCCTCGTAGACGTTACGAACATGAAGCAGGTTCGCGACCTGTTGTGTCTCCGTTAATTCACCTATTGTCAAACATTTAAAGTATTAGAAAACTATGCCAAGATCAGTTAATCACGTTGCATCACGTGCAAAACGTAAAAGAATTCTGAAACTCACTCGCGGTTACTTCGGTGCCCGCAAGAATGTTTGGACAGTAGCCAAGAACACTTGGGAGAAAGGTCTTACCTATGCATATCGCGACCGTAAGAACAAGAAGCGCACTTTCCGTGCCCTGTGGATCCAGCGTATCAACGCTGCCGCTCGTCAGGAGGGTATGAGCTATTCTGTACTCATGGGTAAGCTGGCCAAGGCCGGTATCGAAATCAACCGCAAGGTGCTCGCCGACCTCGCCCTCAATAACCCTGAGGCTTTCAAGGCTATCGTAGCTAAAGTAAAGTAATCAAGAATTAGTTTATCACAAACAATAAGAGAGGATGTACATCGAAGTGCATCCTCTCTTTGTTTTTGCGGCATATTCTCCGTTTTACTTCTGTACAGGTATTTTGTCAATACGCTTCTGGTGGCGTCCACCCTCGAACTCCGTGGTAAAGTACTCGTCCATAATCTCGCGGGCCGTCTCCTCGCTAATGAATCGTCCCGGCATCACCAACACGTTCGCATTGTTGTGCTGACGAATTAGGTGAGCAATCTCAGGAATCCAGCACAGGCCTGCACGAATCGACTGGTGCTTGTTCAGCGTCATGTTGATGCCCTCACCGCTGCCGCAGATAGCAATACCAGGGAATACCTCGCCTTGCTCGATACCCTCAGCCAGCGCATGGCCAAAGTCGCTGTAGTCGCACGAATCCTCCGTGTATGTGCCATAGTCCTTATACTCGTATCCCTTCTCCTCGAGATACTTTTTCACAAACTGTTTCAATGCATAGCCCGCATGGTCGCTGGCCAATCCGATAGTCTTTACTTCCATAATTTTTCGTTGTATAATAAGTTTTCTGTCTGCGAAGGTACGAAAAAAAAACGATATATGCAAACAATCTGGTACTTATTTTTGACCATCATGTTTATTTCTAGACCTCACAGCGTGCATCCTCTATGTGATCTTGTCGAAAAGGGGAGATGCATCTCGGAAATAAAAATAAATATTGATTTATTTTGTATTTCGTTCGATTTTCACTACCTTTGCAAAGATTTTGAGATATCATCCGATGAAAAGCTATTTTATAGTACTATTCTCGCTCCTGCTGCTCGTGAGTTGTGGCGGGCAGAAGACAACCAATACCGAGGAGGAAGTCCCCGCAGATTCTGCTGTTGCAGTGGCCGACACGGTGGCTGTCGACAGTACCGACGTCCTGGGTAATCTGCCGATGCCCAAGGCTGCTGACGAGTTGTTCGACGACTTTATCTTCAACTTTGCAGCGAGCAAGAAGTTGCAGATGGAACGTGTCTTGTTTCCGTTGAAAAAAGTGAATGGCGATAAGGTGGAAACCATCGAGCGCGGACAATGGAAGATAGAGCGATACTTTATGCGGCAACAGTATTATACCCTGTTGTTCGATAGTGAGAAGCAGATGGAGGTAGTGAAGGACACGTCGGTGAATCATGCCGTCGTAGAGATGATATACTTTAACACGGGAGCGGTCATCCAGCATGTGTTTAACCGTTTGAGAGGAGCGTGGATGCTGACAGAAATAGAGACGATTCCCATCAGTGCCTCGTATAATGCGTCGTTCCTGGAATTCTTTCATCGTTTCGCCACTGATGCGGAATTCCAGACGGAGAGCCTGAACGAGACCATTCAGTTTGAGGGTCCTGACCCCGACGATGACTTTTCGCGCATGGACGGATTGATCAGCGCCGACACGTGGGAGGCCTTTGCTCCGGAGCTGCCCCAGAAGATGATCTATAACATCGTGTACGGCCAGCCGCAGAAGGATTCCAGCCGGAAGCTCTTTGTCATGCGCGGCATTGCCAACGGTTTCGAACTGGAGATGACCTTCCAGCGCAAGGATGGCAAGTGGAAACTGACGAAGCTTACGACGTAAGGAGTGATAAGTGATGAGTGATTAGTGATAAGTGGTGAAAGATATCAGAGACTATAGCCTGTTGGGGCACAACACGTTTGGCATTGACGCCAAGTGCAGCCGATTCCTGGAATATGCCGACGAGACGGAGGCCAGGCAGGTGGCTGCGATAGTGCGTGACGCCGGACTGCCTTACCTGATTGTCGGCGGGGGCAGCAATCTGCTGTTGACGCGCGACTTCGAGGGCATTGTGGTGCACTCAGCCATGAAGGGCTGCGAGGTGAAAGGCACCGAGATGACCTGTGGCAGCGGCATGGTGTGGGACGAGGTGGTGGCGCTGAGTCTGGATGCGGAACTATACGGCATGGAGAACCTGTCGTTGATTCCCGGCGACGTGGGGGCTTCGGCTGTTCAGAATATCGGGGCCTACGGTGTCGAGGCCAAAGACCTCATCGTGCGTGTGGAAGCTGTGGAGATTGCCACCGGCGAGATTCGCACGTTCGACAATGCCGATTGCCAGTATGCCTATCGCGATAGCCGTTTCAAGCACGACTGGAAGAACGGTTACCTGATGCTTCGTGTGACCTACCAGTTGTCTACTGAGTTCCGTCCCAGGCTGGACTACGGCAATATCCGCGCTGAGCTGGAGCGTAAAGGCATGAAAGAGCTTACCGCCTGGCAGTTGCGCGAGACGATTATCGACATCCGCCGTCAGAAACTGCCCGACCCGGAGGTGATGGGCAATGCGGGCAGCTTCTTTATGAATCCCGTGGTGAGCCGCGAAAAATACGAGCGGCTGGCCCGGCAGTATGAGGGGATGCCTCACTACACCATCGACGCCGCGCGCGAAAAGATTCCCGCAGGTTGGCTGATAGACCAGTGTGGCTGGAAGGGTCGCTCGCTGGGACGTGCCGGTGTGCACAGTCGTCAGGCGTTGGTGCTGGTGAATTTGGGTGGTGCGACGGGCAACGAAATTGTCGCGCTGTGCGAGCAGATTCGCCACGATGTACGCGAGCGTTTTGACATTGACATTCACCCGGAAGTAAATATAGTTTAGAGTTGAGGGTTTAGAGTTGAGAGATAAGAGAAATGATGAAGCTGACTTTTTTAGGAACGGGAACATCGTGTGGCGTGCCGACCATCGGTTGTCAGTGCTATACGTGCACCAGTCAGGACGCAAAGGACAAGCGCCTGCGCTGTTCGGCACTCCTCGAGACCGAGACGACACGGGTGCTGATAGACTGTGGGCCCGACTTCCGTCAGCAAATCATGGATCAGCCGTTCCGAAAGATTGACGGCATCCTGATTACCCACGCACACTACGACCATATGGGGGGCATGGACGACATCAGGCCGTATTGCCAGTTTGGCGAAATCAATGTCTATGCTGATCCGCTGGCGCGAAAGGGTATGCTGGAGATGCTGCCGTACTGCTTTGCAGAAAACCGCTATCCCGGGGTGCCTGCCATTCAGCTGCACGAGATTCATCCCCACGAACCGCTGCGCATTGGCAATCTGGACATCGTGCCTTTTCAGGTGATGCACCACGACCTGCCAATCCTCGGATTCCGCATCGGTCCGCTGGCGTATATCACGGACATGAAGACCATCGACGACGGTGAGCTGGACTATATCAAGGGAGCGGAGGTGCTGGTGGTCAACGCTTTGCGCCAGAAGCCCCATCACTCGCATCAGACGGTGGACGAAGCTGTCGACTTTGCCCGACTGATAGGTGCCAGCCAGACGTGGCTGATTCATTCCAGTCATGACATCGGGCGCCATGCTGAGGTGAATGCCCAGCTGCCGGCAGACATCCAACTGGCTTACGACGGGCAGGTGATTGAGATGTGAGAGGTAAGAACTAAGAAGTAAGAGATAATATGAAACGAATTTTCCTGATAGCATCTGTGCTAATGGCTGGGGTTTATGCCCTGGCTTGTACCAATTTTATCGTAGGTAAGAATGCCTCTACGGACGGCAGCGTCATCTGTTCGTATAATGCCGACTCGTATGGCGCCTTCATGTGGCTCTACCATTATCCTGCTGCCAAGCACGAGAAGGGTGAGATGCGTAAGATTTTCGAGTGGGACACGAACAAATATCTGGGTGAGATTCCCGAGGCCGAGGAGACTTACAACGTCGTCGGCAACATCAACGAATGGCAGGTTACCATAGGTGAGACAACCTATGGCGGACGTGAGGAAATGGTTGACTCAACGGGTGTTATTGACTATGGCTCACTGATTTACATCGGTTTGCAACGCTCGAAGACCGCCCGCGAAGCCATCGCGGTGATGACGTCGCTGGTCGAGAAGTACGGCTACTGTTCCGAGGGCGAGACCTTTACGATTTGCGACCCCAACGAGGCGTGGATACTGGAGATGCAGGGCTGCGGTCCTGATCGCAAGGTATCGAAGGAGCGTGTGGTATGGGTGGCCCGTCGCATTCCCGACGATGCCATCTGCGGACATGCCAACCAGAGCCGCATCGGACGATTCCCGATGAAGGACAAGGAGAACGTGCTGTATTCGAAGAACGTCGTCAAGTATGCCCGCGCCAAGGGGTGGTTCGAGGGTAAGGACGAGGACTTCTCGTGGAAGAATGCCTATGCATTTCCCGATTTCTCGGGCCGCCGCATCTGCGATGCCCGCGTGTGGAGTTTCTTCAACCACCACGTTAGCGGCATGGACCGCTATCTGCCCTGGGCTTTGGGCAAGGATAAGGACGCCGAGGACATGCCCCTGTGGGTCATTCCCGAGAAGAAGGTGAGTGTGCTGGACATCATGAACGACATGCGCGACCACTACGAGGGTACGCCGCTGGCCATCGACTCGACAGACATCGGAGGCGGTATCTGGCAGATGCCGTATCGTCCGACACCTCTTTATTATAAGGTCGACGGCAAGAAATACTTCAACGAGCGCCCCACATCGACCCAGCAGACTGCGTGGACCTTTGTGTCGCAGATGCGTTCGTGGCTGCCCCGCGAGGTAGGCGGTTGCTTCTGGTTTGGCAACGACGACCCGAACATGGTGGCCTATACGCCCATCTACTGTTCGATGACCCGTCAGCCCGAGTGTTACAACACCCCGGGCGCCGATGAGTTGACGTTCTCGATGAAGAATGCCTACTGGGTAGAAAACTGGGTGGCCAACATGGTCTATCCGCGCTATTCGATGCTGTTCCCCTCGTTGAAGGCGGTGCGCGACTCGCTGCAACAGGCTTATTTCGCCCAGCAGCCAGCCATTGAGGCAAAGGCCAAAGACATGGAGCCCGCGCAGATGCAGCAGTTCCTGAACGATTATAGCATCGAGAAGGCCCAAAAGATGCTGGAGCGCTGGCAGCAGTTGGCATTCTATCTCGTGGTGAAATACAACGATATGGCTGTGAAGCCTGAGGAGAACGGACAGTTCAAACGCTCGAAGTACGGTCTGGGAGCTACCGTGAAACGTCCCGGATTCCCGACGCCCTTTGCCCGTGAACTGATTCGCCAGACAGGCGAACGCTACGTCGCTCCAGAGTAAAGGTTATTGGTTAAAGGTTAATGGTTATTGGTTATGACACTAATTATTGTAACGATGCTCATCCTGGCCTATGTGCTTATTGCCACAGGCCATCTCACAGGTGTAAACAAGGCTGCCATTGCCATGTTCCTTGGAACGGTGGGCTGGGTGGTCTATGTGTCGTGGGGAGCCGACTTTGTGGCCGACCAACATCCCGACGAATACAGCGAGTGGCTCAATGGAGCCGTTCCAAACAGTGAGGCAGTGAAGCTCTTTATCTATAATAAGGTGTTCTTGAATTATGTGGGTAGGGCGGCAGCTATCGTGATGTTTCTGCTGGCCACGATGTCGATAGTCGAGATACTGAACAACAACGGCTGTTTCGACTTCATTTCGGAGTGGATTCGTACACGTAACTCGAAGCGATTGCTATGGACGATAACGTTGGCAACCTTTATCCTGTCAGCCAATCTCGATAACCTCACGACGGCAACCATGATGCTCGTCATCATGCACAACATCCTGCAGAACTCGCGCCAGCGAATGCTCGTCGGTTCGGCCATCGTGCTGGCTGCCAACAGCGGGGGAAGTTTTACCGTCATTGGCGATCCCACGGGACTGATTCTGTGGGGTGACGGAGCCGTGACGGCAAGCCGTTTCTCGGCCTATCTGCTGATTCCAGCGCTGCTGGCATGGGTGATTCCCACCATCTTGATAAACCGCCAGTTGCCCGACCGGCTCGACACCGCGTGGAATCCGTCGCCCTATCGTGGCGACGATACCCGTCTGAACCGCTGGCAACGCGTCGTGATGCTGGTTGTGGGTATTGGTGGATTGTGGTTTATTCCCACCTTCCACAACATCACGAAGCTGGCACCGTTCCTGGGTGCACTGTGTGTGCTGTCGGTGCTGTGGGTTGTCAACGAGGCTTTTAACCGCAAGCTGATGAAAGCGGACCAGATGGCCCAGCGTCGCATTCCCCGTGCCCTGCAATATGGCGCCATCCAGCAGATGCTCTTCGTGATGGGTATCATGCTCGGAATGGGCGTCGTCACAGAAACTGGCGTATGGAGCGATGTGGCGTCTTGGTTCGATACCTATATTCACGACATCTGGCTGATGGGTATTGGTGCTGGACTGCTCAGTTCTGTCGTCGACTCGTTCACCATCGCCATCTCGAACATCTCGCTGTACACGTTGGGTGGGGGAGAACTGGGCACCAACGGAGCCTATTGGAGTGTCATTGCCTACACGACGGCTATCGGTGGTTGTCTGCTCTCGATAGGCAGCATCAGCGGACTCGCCCTGATGAAGATGGAGCACGTCAGGCTGGGATGGTATGTCAAGCACATGACTCCCAAGATTCTTCTGGGATGGATCATTGGCTATATCGTGCTGTGGCTTGAAATGAATATGTTCTATGTGATATAGCACGCGAAAATAAAAAGAAAAACTTGTTTTCCTTTTGTATTTTGCTCACTTATTCGTACCTTTGCACACGATTTTCGAAAATACAAATTATTGCGCAATGAATATATCTTATAAATGGTTAAAAGAGTACGTTGATTTCGACCTGACACCACAGCAGGTGTGCGACGCCTTGACGTCGACAGGTCTCGAGGTTGACGCACTCGAAGAAGTACAAAGTATTAAGGGCGGTCTGAAGGGTCTTTACGTGGGTAAAGTGCTGACGTGCGAGATGCATCCCGACTCAGACCATCTGCATGTTACGACCGTTGACCTGGGCAAGGGTGAGCCCCAGCAGATTGTCTGTGGTGCTCCGAACGTGGCCGCTGGTCAGAAGGTCATTGTGGCCGATCTGGGCTGTGTGCTCTATGATGGCGACAAGGAGTTTGTCATCAAGAAGTCGAAACTGCGTGGCGTAGAGTCGCTGGGCATGATTTGTGCCGAGGACGAGATTGGTATCGGTACTTCGCACGAGGGCATCATCGTTTTGCCCGAGGATGCTGTGGTAGGTACCCCTGCCGCTGACTATTATCATCTGGAGAGCGACTGGCTCATCGAGGTCGACATTACCGCCAACCGTGCCGATGCCCTCTCGCATTGGGGTGTAGCTCGAGACTTGTATGCATGGCTGAAGCAGAACGGCTACCAGACGGCCACCCATCGTCCTGTGGTCAACGATTTTGTCGTTGACAATCACGACCTCCCCATCGATGTTGTCATTGGGAACACTGAGGCCTGCAAGCGCTATGCCTGTGTCAGCGTGTCTGACTGTGAGGTGAAGGAATCGCCCGACTGGCTGAAGAATAAGCTGACCACCATTGGTCTGCGTCCCATCAACAATATCGTCGACATCACCAATTACGTGATGATGGCGCTGGGTCAGCCCCTGCATTGTTTCGACGCTGATATGGTGAAGGGCCACAAGATTGTTGTGAAGACTATGCCCGAGGGTACGCCGTTCCAGACGCTGGATGGTGTAGAGCACAAGTTGAGCGACCGCGACCTGGCTATCTGTAATGCCGAGGAGCCTATGTGTATTGCAGGTGTCTTTGGCGGAAAGGGTAGTGGCACCTATGAGACCACGAGGAACGTTGTGTTGGAAAGTGCCTATTTCCATCCCACATGGATTCGTAAGTCGGCCCGTCGTCACGGACTGTCAACGGATTCTTCGTTCCGTTTTGAGCGTGGTGTTGACCCCAACGGTACTGTCGAGGCATTGAAATACGCAGCACAGTTATGCAAGGAGTTGGCTGGCGGTAAGGTGTCGATGGAGATTAAGGACGTTTATCCCGAGAAGATGGAGAACGCCGTCGTCGACCTGGAGTATAGCTACGTTCACTCGCTGGTGGGTAAGGACATTCCCGTTGAGACCATCAAGAGCATCTGCGACTCACTGGAGATGAAGGTACTCAGCGAAAGCGCTGAGGGACTGAAACTGGAGATTCCTGCCTATCGTGTGGACGTGCAGCGTCCTTGCGACGTGGTGGAGGACATCCTGCGCATCTACGGATATAATAATGTGGAGATTCCTACCCAGCTGAAGTCGAGCCTTGTCATCAAGGGTGATGAAGACCAGAAGCATAAACTGGCCAATCTGGTCAGTGAGCAGTTGGTGGGTGCAGGGTTCAACGAAATCCTGAACAATTCGTTGACGAAGGCTGCCTATTATGCTGAAGAGCAACAGGCTCAGCTGGTGAAGATTATGAATCCGCTCAGCAGCGACCTGAATGTGATGCGCGGCACGCTATTGTTTGGTGGACTTGAGAGTGTTGCATATAATGCCAACCGTAAGAATCCGAACTGTCGTTTCTTCGAATTCGGCAACGTCTACAACTTCGACCCTGCGAAGGAGAATCAGGATGATCCTATGCAGGCCTATAAGGAACAGTACCACATGGCATTGTGGCTTACGGGTAAGCGCGTCGAGGGTTCTTGGGCTCATCAGAACGAGGATACGTCATTTGCTGAGTTGGATGCCCATGTTGACAATATCTTGGCTCGTATTGGTGTACAGCCTGGCATGTTGGTACGCAAAAAGAGCGACAATGCCATTTTCTCTGCAGGACTGACTATCGAGAACCGTGGTGGCAAGAAGCTCATCGAACTGGGAGTGTTGACAAAGAAGTTACAGAAGCAGTTCGACATCGATGCTCCCGTCTACTATGCAGAGCTGAATTGGAGCGCTCTAATGAAGGTGATTCGCAAGCAGAAGGTTGAGTTCACGGAGATTCCTAAGTTCCCGTCAGTCAGTCGTGACCTTGCTCTGCTCATAGACAAGAGCGTCGAGTTCCAGCAGATTGAAGACATTGCTCGTCAGACGGAGAAGAAGTTCCTGAAGAAGGTTGAACTATTCGATGTCTACGAGGGTGATAAGCTGCCTGCTGGCAAGAAGTCGTATGCTGTTAACTTCATCCTGCAAGATGCTGAGAAGACGATGGGCGACAAGCAGATTGAAGCCATCATGAACAAACTGATTCAGAACATGAAGAAGCAGCTCAATGCAGAGCTTCGCTAATGGTGTAATAACGATATACCGATATAAACGTAATAACGAAAAAATTAATATAATATGGGAAGAGCATTTGAATATCGCAAAGCTGCGAAACTGAAGAGATGGGGCCACATGGCCAAGACGTTTACCAAGATTGGCAAGCAGATTGCTATTGCCGTAAAGGCTGGCGGTCCGGAGCCCGATATGAACCCTGCGCTGCGTGCTATTATCGCCAACGCCAAGCGCGAGAATATGCCGAAGGATAACATCGAGCGTGCTATCAAGAACGCTATGGGTAAGGACCAAAGCGACTATAAGGAGGTAACTTACGAGGGATATGGACCTCATGGAGTTGCTATTTTCGTCGATACGCTGACTGACAACACCACCCGTACCGTGGGTGACGTTCGTTCGGTGTTCAATAAGTTTAACGGTAACCTGGGTACACAGGGTAGTCTGTCGTTCCTGTTTGACCACAAGTGCGTGTTCACCTTCAAGAAGACCGACGGTCTGGATATGGATGAGATGATTCTCGACCTTATCGACTATGGCGTAGAGGATGAGTACGACGAGGACGAGGAAGAGAATTCAATCACTATCTATGGCGATCCTTCTTCATTCGGTGCCATTCAGAAGCACCTAGAGGAGAACGGCTACGAGGTGACAGGTGCTGAGTTCACCCGCATACCTAACGACTTGAAGGATGTGACTCCCGAGGAGCGCGAAACCATCGACAAGATGATTGAGAGACTCGAGGACTTCGATGATGTACAGACCGTGTACACCAACATGAAGCCCGAGGGTATCGACGAATAAGATTTATTTCTGATAATCACTCTTATGGAACGTAGCATCTAATAGCTGCGTTCCTTTTTCTTTTTCTGAAAAGTAGACATAGCGGAAGCTGTAACCTTCGTCCTTATAGACCTTGAGGTTGGAGGAGTTTTTCAGTTCCTTGAGCAGCATGCCTCGGGCATCGTGTTGCTGAAGTGCTTCGGCGTCGTCGAGGACACCTCCAACAGTGTAATAATACGACATGAGGTGGGTTGAGGGTTCGAAAGTGAGACTGTCGAGGTATACATCTGTAGCGATGAGTACAGGGCATTTTTTCTTGGTATACTCTTTGCACTCACGAACACAGCGTTCTTCGAGCGTTTCCTGGCAGGCGGTGAAGAAAAGCATAGCTACCGGAATGATGAGAATGTTCTTAATCAGTTTCTTCATATAAGATTCGTTGCTTTAATGTCTGGAAGTAATTGTTGAATATAAGGACGCGGCCAGTCGCGCAGATGATAGCGCTCCGAGTCGTAAAGCATCAGGTCGAGGTCGAGGGTTACACAATCCTTAGTCCGAAAAGTCTCCGCTTCTATCTGTTTCAGTGTGGCACTGATTTCGTCGACAGAGAGACTGGTGTAGCCTGCTGCCAGACGGTTCATGTACCATTGTCCGTTTCCATGAATGTCCTGTGTCCACAGCTTTCGCGAAAGGCATATGTCGTGGAGATGACTGGCCAAACGCTCAGAAGCCCACTGAATGTGAGCGTTCTGGAGATGGTTGGAGCCAATGGCAATGAGAACTTGATACATGATTCTATTTGTGTTCCTTCAAGATGCCGTGACGATAAGCGTAAAGCAACTGACGCAAGTCTTCTACCTGGGATCGCAGTTCCTCGCCTTTGTCGGTATCAGCCACAAGCATACGATGAGCTGAGAGTTCAACGAGCTGGGTAGTGGACTTGATGTCGATCCCGCGAATGATAGCGTCTTGCGCATTTGTAAACGGCTCGTGCTGAACGAGTTGGAAGCCACGACTATGGTAAACGAGCGTGTATCCGGCAATGCCTGTCTCAGAGTGGTAGGCCTCGGAGAAACCGCCGTCAATGACCATGAGTTTGCCGTTGGCCTTGATAGGATTCTCACCTTTGGAGGCGTGTACGGGAACATGTCCGTTGATGATATGCCGGTTCTTGCCCTTGACTCCGAAGGCGTCCAAAATGCGGTCGCATACTTCCTCGTTGTCGCGCAACAGGAAATAGTTGCCCTTCTCTTCCTTGTAGGTCGTCTTATCGGTCAGGAAGTAGCGCTCGAAGGTAGCCATCTTCGATTTGTCGAATAGTGGTGAGTCCTTACCGCACCAAAGGTAGAGGAAGTAGTCGCGTGCATAGAGTCGCAGTTCCTGTTCGGTATCGTTCTGAAAAGCTGCGCGCACCATCATGCCAATATTGTGCATGAGTTCCTGACCACTGAACTTATCACCGTTATAGAGTGCAACTTCCTTTAAACTGCCATCTTCGTTGAGTGGGCAGGAAGCATGGAAGAGGAGGTTCTGATTGCAGATGGTGTACATACAACCGTGCGAGAGCAACATCTTCATATGCTTGCGAAGTTTTTCTGAAACACGGAACGAGTGGTGCAGCTTCTCCATCAACTGATACTCCTCGGGCGTTAACTCGTTAGGATTGTTGGGATCGATGGTGGGAAAATGGCATGACTTCATGTCGTACTCCTGTCCGTCGATGGTGCAGACGCCACGCTGGTAGTCGATATGTTCGAGCAGACAGCGGTCCTCCATCTGCCATTCGGGACGACGGTGGAAAATCTGGGCTTCCTTCTTGAACTGGATGACGGTGATGGCCTTGTGCATTTGGGCTGTCAGTCGCTGATATTTATCATCCATAGTGTTGTTCTTCATGAGCTTAGGATAGAATTCGGCACAAGGATCATCTTGATAGAACTCCATGGCGAAAGTAGCCAGGGGTACGAGGTTGATGCCGTATGCTTCCTCGATAGTTGTCAAGTTAGCATAGCGCAGACAGAGTCGGAGGACGTTGCATATACAGGCATTGTTTCCGGCACAGGCTCCCATCCACAGAATATCGTGATTGCCCCACTGGATATCCCAGGAGTGATACTGACGCATGGTGTCGAGAATGATGTGTGCGCCGGGTCCTCGGTCGTAGATGTCGCCGAGAATATGCAGCTGGTCGATGGCCAGTCGCTGTATGACGTTGCAGATGGCCACAATGAAGTCGTCGGCACGCCCAGTAGAGATGATGGTGTCGACAATGACGCTGACATAGGCAGCCTTATCGATATCGTCCGTGCGTTCGTGGAGCAATTCCTCGATGATGTAGCTGAACTCCTCGGGCAGTGACTTGCGCACCTTGGAGCGGGTGTACTTCGACGACACGTCGCGGCAGACGGCTACCAATCGGTGAATGGTAATATGGTACCAGTCGTCAAGGTCTTCTTCGTTGGCTTTGATGAGCTCGAGTTTTTCCTCAGGATAGTAGATGAGCGTGCACAGTTCACGACGTTCTGCCTCGCGGATGTCACCTTTGAAGAGTTCGCTAACCTTGCGTCGGATGTTACCAGATGCGTTCTTTAGTACATGTTGGAAGGCGGCACTCTCACCATGCAGGTCGGCCAGAAAGTGTTCTGTGCCCTTGGGCAGGTTCATAATGGCTTCCAAATTGATAATCTCGGTTGCTGCTGCTGCAATGTTTGGAAACGAGTTCGATAACAATTGCAGATAGTGCATGTCGCGGTTGTTCGTATTCATAGTCTTATAGCTTTAGGTGGTTATCTATTTGTCGTTTTAAGCTACGTGTCTTGTAGTCGTCGAGTGGGGCGACAGGCATGAACCCTATGGTAAGCCCCGTCCGGTCGGCCATGACTTGCATGGTGCGGCGGGCCAATTTCCAGAGTTGACGCTCTTTCAGCGTCTCGCCTAATTCTTCTTCCTCACACGAATATTGTCGCAGTTCGCGATCCAGCTCTATTAAGTGTTTGATACTGAATTGTCCGTTGGAAATCAACTTACGGATAACTCGGAACGAGGCCAGCAGACGATCGTTTTCCGAAGCAAACTGGTTGCCGATGGTGGGGCTAATGAGTGGAGCCTCCTGATAGTCTTCGGGCCAGAAATGATCGATCTGTTCCACGTCGATTTCGGGGAATTCGATATGGAGGATGCGTAAGCCACGCTGTAAGGTGTCGGTAATCTGTTCGTGATGGGCATAGAGCAGCAATTCGCGCCAAGGGAGAGATGGTGCAGGAGACAGCGAGCCGACAGCCGACTGTGGCAACCAGCGGACATCACCAGTAATGCCTGCCATGAGGATGGTCTTCAGTTGTTGACGCATCTCTGCAGTAAGGAGTTCCCACGTGTTGGTATCCATGACTTTCTGATAGAGCTTGAAAGTCTGGCGGGCCATGTCAGTCTTGGAGATGGAACTGGTGATGACGCAGTTGCGGATGGTTACCAATCGTTTGTTCCATCCGAGGCGCTCCATGCATTCCTGTTCCATGTTTCCCTGAATGATGACGGCATATGCCTGACGGATGAGGGCTTGTTGATAGAGCACGCGTTTGGGTAACTTCTCCTGCCAGTAGTTGTCTTCTTGTATCCACGGTTCCAGTTGTCCGTGAGGCGTGATAACCAGTCTGCATCCCTGGCGCAATGCCAGACGGACAATGCTTCGCGACGCGTTGCGCCAACAACCATGCACGTGGAGAATGTCGTAGTGGCTTCCTTGTAACAGTGTCCGTGCATCGTTCGTCTGGGCAGCCATATGATTCTCTGCCTCCAGTCCCATGCCTTCTTGCAGCATGGCGACGTGTTGGGCAATTATCGTGTCCTCGGCTTGATAGAAATGCAGAATTCTCATCATGTAACGGATTTAGAAACCTAACCAAACACGCAGGCGTAGGCCTAGAAGTCGCAATCCACGAATGCGCTGGTCATAAAGTCTGATGGCATCAAAGACGTGTTCCTTGCGCACTCCCACAGCATCGTATAGGCCACGTTGCTTACGGAACCATTTGCCCCAGTAGTCCCTGAAGGAATGTCGCTCAGCTTTGAGGATAATACGACTCAAATCTTCCAGTTCTGTGGCAACGACATGGGTTACCTTGTCGCGCTTCCTGTTGGAAAACACCAGTGCCGCCTCACCGTCAGCCAGTCCTGCCAGCCAGTCTGCGCTAACCGGTTGGCGTCGGATGTCAGCCAATACAATATAGTCGTGATGGGCAGCTTTTGCACCCACGCTGAGAGCCAGCCTTTTTCTGCTCGGATTGACGACGACTGACGCTGGCAGAAAAGTGGAATACAGTTTAGGATATTCGGCTTTCAAACGTTTCAGCACGTCGGGTGTCTCATCCGTCGACATGTCGTCCACCACAATGACTTCATAGGACCCTTCGTAGGGTAGTGTCAGGAAAACGGGCAGATTCTGTTCCAGCACGTCTGCTTGGTCGTGAACGGTTATCACGACAGATATGGATGGCTGTGTTTGCTGTTCTATTGTCATTCTTAAAAGTTCCTTGTTAAATCTCGTCACTCATGTAGCCTTGTGGCAACTGGCGACAATTGTACTGAGAAGCCATAATCTCGCCATAGGCTCCAGCTGAACGGATGGCGATAAGGTCGCCGCGGTGGCAGCGGTTCAAGTCAATCTGCTTGGCAAAGACGTCAGTCGATTCACAAATAGGTCCAACCACGTCGTATGCCTCCACGGGCTCTTCACTTGTGATGTTTTCAATCTTATGGTAAGCCTGATAAAGTGCCGGGCGGATGAGGTCGGTAAATCCTGCATCGACAATACAGAACTGTTTCACACTGCCTTTTTTTATATATAAGGTACGTGTGATTAGACTGCCGCACTGTGCCACAACGGCACGACCCAGTTCGAAGTGCAAGGTCTGTCCCGGACGCAGTTTCAACTTCTTGGCATAAGTTTCGAAGTAAGCCTTGAAATCAGGGATACTGACGCGGTTCGGATGCTGGTAGTCTACCCCCAGTCCACCGCCCACGTTGATATGTTCAACAGTGATACGATGGCGCTCCAGCTCGTTCTGTAGTTCGTTGACTCGATTGCAAAGTGCTTCAAAATCACTCATATCCAGAATCTGACTGCCAATATGGAAGTGCAGTCCCACACACTTGACATGTTCCATGTGTGAAGCCTCTTCGATGACTGTCAGCATGTCGCGCATATCGATGCCAAACTTGTTTTCTGCCAGTCCTGTGGTGATGTTGGCATGGGTATGTGCACCGACGTTGGGATTCAGTCGGAACGCCACGCGTGCCACTTTGCCCTTGGCGGCTGCCAGTTCGTTAATGACCTCCAGCTCGGGAATACTCTCGACATTGAAACAGAAGATATCGTGGTCCAATCCGAGGTTGATTTCCCAGTCGCTTTTTCCTACGCCTGCGTATACGATTTTCGACGAGGGCACTCCAGCCCGCACACTGGCCTCAATCTCTCCGCCACTGACGCAGTCGGCACCCAATCCTGCCTCACGGATGATGCGCAATATTCTGGGATTGGCATTGGCTTTTACTGCATAGTGGACGCAGAAGCCTTCGTGTTTCTGCGCTTCCTGATTGATGGTACGGAGTGTGTCGCGCAACAACTCCGTGTCATAGTAGTAGAAGGGCGTGCGTAAGTTCTGGAACTTCGCCGTTGGAAATTGTCCTTTTGCCATTATGCGTTGGCTATTATTTAAACAATGTATCGCTCAGGCTCTGCAGAGCACGTTTTTTATCTTCTTCACGAATGAGGAACGAGATGTTATAATTGGAACCACCATACGAAATCATACGAACGGGGATGTTCTTCATCGCGTCGAGCACCTTAGTTTCGAAACCGATGTTCGACCAGTCAAGATCGCCTACGACGCAGATAATACACATGCCAGTATCGACGGTTACGGTGCCATACTTCTTCAACTCGTCTACGATTTCGCCCAGGTGAGCGCTGTTGTCGATAGACATCGATACACCGACCTCTGACGTACACACCATGTCGATAGGTGTCTGGTAGGACTCGAAGATTTCAAAGACCTTACGCAGGAAACCCGTAGCCAACAACATGCGGCTCGACTTGATTTTGATGGCGATGATGTTGTCCTTGGCAGCGACAGCCTTGATTTTGCCGTATTCAGTAGCATTGCTGATGGTTGTTCCCTCTGCGTCAGGCTCCATGGTGTTCAGCAAGCGAACGGGGATGCCGGCATATTTGGCAGGCTGAACACAGGTGGGGTGCAGAATCTTAGCTCCGAAGTATGCCAACTCGGCAGCCTCTTCGAAGTGCAGCTGATGAACGGGCTGGGTATTGTCAACGACACGCGGGTCGTTGTTATGCATGCCGTCAATGTCCGTCCATATCTGAATCTCCTCAGCGCCAAGGGCTGCTCCGACGAGCGAAGCTGTATAGTCAGAACCACCACGCTGCAGATTATCAATCTCACCATAGGCATTACGGCAGATGAAACCCTGAGTGACATACACCTGCTGGCCTTCGTTCTTTTCCATAATGGCCTGCAACTTTTCCTTAATATAGTTGGGGTCGGGTTCCGAATTCTTGTCGGTGCGCATAAAGTCGAGTGCATTCAACAGGACGGCATTGATGCCCTGCTCCTTCATGTAGTTCACTATCATGTTCGTCGACAGCATCTCGCCCTGAGCCACGATGCTCTTCTCTTCAAAACTGGTAAACAGTTCCTTGGTGAACGAACGCAGGTAGTTGATTTCCGAAGTCAGGAATTCGCGAGTCAGCTGCTTCATCTCGTCACTCTGGTAAAGCTCGTCGATATGCTTCAGATAGGCGCGCTCCAACTGATTGATAATCTCGCTGGCTCCCTCGGGGTTTTTCTTGTAGAGGTAGTTCGAGATCTCTACCAACGAATTGGTTGTTCCAGACATGGCCGACAATACCACGAAAACGGGCTCGCCAGACTTTGTTACTAATTTCGTCACTTCTTTCATGCGGGCCGGTGATCCTACCGACGTACCGCCAAACTTCATTACTTTCATTGTATCTTGTTTTTTAATTTCTTAACTCTTAACTTTCAACTCTTAACTCTCAACTCTAAATCGACAGGTCCTCGCGGTCGGAGTAATAGCTTTTCTTCTCCTCAGTCTTATCCTGTTCCTCTTCTTCGTAGAGCGCCATGTGGTTGAAGTCGTTGGTGATGTCCTCCAGCCGCTGGTTGATGCAACGATAGACAATGCCGGGATATTCCTGTAGCAGCGATGTGTTGTGTGTCGTCATTACCACCGCCGTTCCCGACTCGGTGATTCGGCGCAGCAATTGAATAATCTGACGGGCCGTCTCAATATCAAGATTACCCGTGGGTTCGTCGGCAATGATGATTTTCGGATTGTTTAAGATACTTCGTGCTATGGCGATACGCTGCTGTTCACCGCCCGACAACTCATGAGGATAGCGGTCGGCACATTCCTGCAACTCCACATCACGGAGCACATCGTCAATGCGCTCGTCAATTTCATCCTTGTCTTTCCATCCGGTAGCTTTCAGCACGAAGCGCAGGTTGCCGCGCACGGTACGATCGGCCAGTAACTGGAAGTCCTGGAAGATGATACCCATCTGTCGGCGCAAGGATGGGATGTGTTTTCGCTTCATATTACGAAGATCGTGATTCAGTACGATGGCTTCTTCTGCCTCGTCGACGTCCAACTCGAAGTAGAGCGTCTTCAGCAGGGTGCTCTTACCTGCACCTACGCGACCGATGATATAGATGAACTCGCCCTCGTTGACGTGGAAGTCTACCTCCTTCAAAACGAGGATGCCGTCCTTCTGATAGATGTTCGCTTTCTGATAGTTAATTAGCATCTTGTTAATTTATAATTTGACTAATCGACCTTGGTCGCTTTGTACCTTTAGGTCAAAGAATTTACGATTTATTTCATAGTTCCAGCTGCTTTGGCTTCGCGGCGTTTCTTGTCCCAATCGGGGTCGTGACGCTTTTGCAGTTCCAGGGCAACATCTTCGATGCGAAGACCTTTCTCGGTCAGCATCACTAGCAGATGGTACAACAGATCGGAGGCTTCATACACCAGATGCTCCGACGTGCCGTTGGTGGCTTCGATAACGGTCTCCAAGGCCTCTTCGCCAACTTTCTGGGCTATCTTGTTGATGCCCTTGTTAAACAGACTGGTGGTGTAAGAACCCTCGGGCATCTCCTCTTTACGCTTGTAGATGAACGACTGCAGTTCTGACAGGAAGAGTAGGGGATTCCCTTCATTGTCTTCCCCCCAACAGGTGTCGGTACCCGTATGGCACGTCGGACCAATGGGGTTGACACGCACCAGCAGGGTGTCGTTGTCGCAGTCAATCTTCATGTCGACGAGATTCAGGAAATGTCCTGACGTCTCACCCTTGGTCCATAGCGTCTGTCGTGTACGGCTCCAGAAGGTGACATGTTTCGTTTCGAGCGTCTTCTGGTAGGCCTCTTCATTCATGAAACCCAACATGAGCACGTTCTTGGTCTCTGCGTCCTGTATGATAGCTGGCACCAAGCCACCCATCTTTTCAAAATCTATTATCATAATCTTACGTTAATTCCTTCTTCTCTTAAATATTGTTTCAGTTCAGGCACGGGAATCTCGCCGAAGTGGAACACGCTGGCTGCCAGTGCAGCATCGGCATGACCTTCGGTGAACACGTCGCGGAAGTGCTCCTTGCATCCGGCACCACCGCTGGCAATGATAGGTATGGAGAGTGTGTCGGACAACTCGCGTAATGCCTCGTTGGCATAGCCGTTCTTGGTGCCGTCGTGGTTCATGCTCGTAAAGAGTATCTCGCCAGCACCACGCTCCTGAGCCTCGCGGGCCCATTCGAAGAGTCCGCGTTCTGTGCGTTCGCGACCGCCTTTCAGGTAGCAGTGCCACCCGTCTTCGTCGAGTCGTGCATCGATGGCCACCACACACACTTGGCTACCAAAGCGCGTGGTGATTTCGTCAATCAGTTCCGGTCGTCGGATGGCAGCGCTGTTCACACTCACCTTGTCGGCTCCGGCATAGAGCAGGCGTTCCACGTCTTTCAGTTCGTTGATGCCTCCACCCACGGTGAAGGGGATATTGATGGTTTCTGCTACGCGGGTCACCATCTCCGTAAAGGTTTTGCGGCCCTCGAAGCTTGCCGTGATGTCCAGGAAGCACAACTCGTCGGCTCCTTGATCCGAATAAGCCTTGCCAAGTTCTACAGGGTCGCCCGCTGAGCGCAGATTGACGAAGTTGACACCTTTTACGGTCTCACCGTCTTTCACGTCCAAACAGGGTATGATGCGTTTTGCCAATCCCATACTTATTTACTATTTGACGATTTACGATTTACTATTTATTAGCTCTCGGAGGTCGATTCTGCCTTCGTAGATGGCTTTCCCGAACACGACGGCAGGGATGCCCGCCTCGTCGAGGGCGTTGATGTCTTCTATCGACGAGACCCCGCCGCTGGCTATCAGGTGCAACTCGGGGTAGGCGTCCATGACTCGTTTGTAGAGGTCGATGGCGGGCCCAGCCAATGTGCCGTCCTTCGAGATCTCCGTACACAGCACGTTCTGTACGCCGGCATCGATGTATTTCTTCAAGAATGGCAGCAAGTCCTCCTCGGAGTCTTCCTTCCATCCATTGATGCTGATCTTGCCGTTGCGCACGTCGGCGCCCAGTATCATCCGCTCGGCACCGTACTGTTCGAGCCAGCCCATGAATCGTTCGGGCTTTGTGACGGCGATGGAACCTACCGTTACCATTGAGGCTCCCGAGGCGAATGCCTTTTCCAGATCATCGTCAGTCTTGATGCCTCCGCCGAAGTCGACAACGAGATTCGTCTCGGTGGTAATGCCCTTCAGCACGGCGTCGTTCACGATATGCTTCGACTTTGCTCCGTCCAAATCTACCACGTGCAGACGCCGGAACCCCAGGCGTTCAAACTCCAGGGCCATGTCCAGCGGATTGCCGTAGACGGTCTTCTGGTCGTAGTCGCCTTTGGTCAGGCGAACGCATTGGCCGTTGATAATGTCTATGGCGGGAATCAGTTCTATCATTTTCTTTGAACTTTATGATTACTTAATCTCCATGAAATTCCTAAGGATTTTCTCTCCGACCTTGCCGCTCTTTTCGGGGTGGAACTGACAGGTGTAGAAGTTGTCCTTATGCATCGAGGCAGAGTAGGGCAGGATATAGTCTGCCACAGCAATGGTCTCTTCGCACACTGGCACATAATACGAATGTACGAAATAGACGTAGGGATTCTCGCCCAAGCCCTCCATCAGCGGATTAACTGTAAACTTCAAATTGTTCCATCCCATGCACGGCACCTTGTCCTCGTGGCGTTCCGGTTGGAAGCGCTTCACCTCTGCATTGAAGATGCCGATACAGTCCACATCGCCCTCCTCGGAATGCTTGCAGAGCAGCTGCTGTCCCACGCAGATTCCAAACACGGGTTGCTTCAGGTCGCGAATCACCTCGTCCAGCCTGTGGGCTTTCAGGTATTCCATCGTCTCAGCAGCATGCCCCTGTCCGGGAAACAGCACGCGATCGGCCTTGCGCAGTTGTTCTGCGTCGTCCGTCAGCAACGGCTCTATCCCCATCCTTCGTAGTGCGTTCACCACCGAATAAATGTTCCCTGCATTATATTTTACAATTGCAACTTCCATTTTCTAAGCAAATCATAATTCTCAATTCTCAATTCTCAATTCTCAATTAAGAAAAGATAATTGTCTTGTTCTTGTAAGTGAGTATCTTGCGCTGGATGTGCTTCGACACAGCGTGCGACAGCACGATCTTCTCCAGGTCCTTGCCTTTGAGCACCAGACTCTCGGGCGTGTCCTTGTGGGTGATGCGCGTTACGTCCTGTTCGATGATGGGACCAGCGTCCAGTTCGGCAGTCACATAGTGACTCGTGGCACCGATGATCTTCACACCGCGCTCCCAGGCCTGATGATAGGGTTTGGCACCGATAAAGGCAGGCAGGAACGAATGGTGGATATTGATGATGTGGTGCGGATAGGCGGCAATCATGTCGTCGCTGATAATCTGCATATAGCGTGCCAGCACGATAAACGAGATGTCTTCCTTCTTCAGCAGTTCCATCTCGGCCTGTTCCACCTCCTGCTTGTTCGAATGGTCTTTCTTGATGCTCCACACATAGTAGGGGATTCCGAACTGCTCGGCCACATAGCGTAGATCTTCGTGGTTCGACACGATACATGGGATGTCACAGTTGAACTCTCCTGCCTTCCAGCGGGCCAGCAGGTCGTACAGACAGTGACTCATCTTCGACACAAAGATGGCCATCCGAGGGCGCTTGTCGCTGTAATAGAGCGAGAACTTCATCTGGTATCGCTGTGCATAAAGCGTGGTGATGTAGTCGTACAGCTTGTCGCGGGGAATCAGGAAACCGTCCAGTTCCCATTCTATGCGCATAAAGAACATGCCGTCCTGTTTGTCAACATATTGGTCAAGGTAGACGATGTTCCCTTTGTTATCCGTAATAAATTTAGTCACTTCCGATATGATGCCCTGTTGGTCAGGACAATGCAGAAGCAGGATTGCGGTTGGTTTCATTTCTTTTTCCAATTTCTGTTTCCAATTATTAATTTATTAATAATGCCTGCAAAGGTAGCGTTTTTTGTGCAGAATACCAAAGGAAAGTCAAAAAAACGACAATTTTCTTGGCAGTTTTTTTCAAAAATCTTACCTTTGCAGCCGAAAAAGAATAAAGAAGTTGTAAATAACACGGAAAAATTATGTGTGGAATAGTAGGTTATATCGGTAAGCAGGAGGCTTATCCTATTTTAATTAAGGGACTTCGTCGTCTGGAGTATCGTGGTTACGACTCGGCTGGTGTGGCACTCATCAATGGTGACAGCCAACTGAATGTTTTTAAGACAAAAGGTAAGGTCGACAACCTCACGGAATATTGTTCTGACAAGGATGTCAGTGGCTGTATAGGCATTGCCCATACGCGTTGGGCAACTCACGGAGAACCCTCTGCTCGCAATGCTCATCCGCACTATTCTCAGTCACATAATCTGGCCATTATCCATAACGGAATTATTGAGAATTATGCTGACATTAAGCAGAAGCTTCAGGCCAAGGGTGTCGAGTTCAAGAGCGACACCGATACCGAGGTGCTGGTTCAGCTCGTCGAGTACATCATGGTAAAGAAAAACCTTTCCTTGCTCGAAGCCGTACAAGTTGCTCTTTATCAGGTTATTGGTGCTTATGCAATAGCTATTATTGACAAGCGAGACCCCTCTCAGATTATCGCTGCTCGCAAGCAAAGTCCGCTCGTTGTGGGCATTGGCGAAGGAGAATTTTTCCTCGGTTCTGATGCCAGTCCAATTATCGAATATACTGACAAAGTTGTTTACTTGGAGGATGGCAATATTGCCGTCATTCGTCTGGGTGAAGAACTTAAAGTTGTTAGCATTTTGGGTGAGGAACAGGAGCTGGCTGTGAAGACTGTTGACATTGACCTCGGCCAGATCGAGAAGGGTGGCTACGACCACTTTATGCTGAAGGAAATTTTCGAACAACCCGATTGTCTCACCAACTGCATGCGCGGACGTATTAATATTGAGGGCGATCATGTGACCCTCTCAGCACTTATCGACTATCGCCGTGAGATGTTGAAAGCCAAGCGCGTCATCATTGTGGCCTGCGGCACCTCGTGGCACGCCGGACTCATTGGTAAGCAGCTCATCGAAACCTTCTGTCGCATTCCGTGCGAGGTGGAGTATGCCTCCGAGTTCCGCTATCGCAATCCTGTCGTGGGTAAGGGTGATGCCGTCATAGCTATTTCACAGTCGGGTGAGACGGCCGACACACTGGCTGCCGTCCAGTTGGCCAAGGATCGCGGTGCGTTCATCTATGGCGTCTGCAATGCCATCGGCTCTAGCATTCCCCGTGCCACCGATACGGGTACATACATCCACGTTGGTCCCGAGATTGGTGTGGCTTCTACGAAGGCCTTCACCGGTCAGGTCACAGTGCTCACCATGATTGCCTTGGCCATGGGCGAGGCTATGGGTACCATCGACCGTCAGGAGTATCTGCAGGTGGTGAAAGGGCTGAGCGAGATTCCCGACAAGATCCGTGAGGTGCTGCAGACCAACGACAAGGTGGCCGACCTCGCGCGTACATTCACCTATGCCCACAACTTCCTGTATCTGGGTCGCGGATTCTCTTATCCCGTAGCCTTGGAAGGTGCATTGAAACTGAAGGAAATCTCTTATATTCATGCCGAGGGTTATCCTGCTGCCGAGATGAAGCACGGTCCCATTGCGCTCATCGACTCCGACATGCCCGTTGTCGTCATTGCCACGCATAACGCCATGTACGAGAAGGTGCTGTCGAACATTCAGGAAATCAAGGCCCGTCAGGGGCGTGTCATTGCCCTCGTCTCGAAGGGCGACGACACCATTGCCAAGATTGCCGACGAAGTCATCGAACTGCCCGATGTGCTGGAGTGCCTCGAACCCTTGGTGGCTACAATACCTCTGCAGCTGCTCGCTTATCACGTCGCCGTTTGCAAGGGCAAGAATGTCGACCAGCCCCGCAACCTGGCCAAGTCGGTTACCGTAGAGTAACCATACTGCTATTGGGCCTTCGTCATGCTGAGCGGATTCAGCATCGCCTTTTGGATTGGCACCTGCATCTTCATGCTTGTATGCTTCTTCTACACCCTTAGGAAGTCACAGGTTTCTTCTATGGGGGCTGTGTAGGCGGCATCATCGGTGCCATCATCGGGCTGAAAGTACACTTCAAGACACAGAAACAATATCAGGAGATTATCGACCAGATAGAAGACTTTACCAGAGAGTAACCAAGCCGAGAGCAATCAAACGTATTTAAATTGCCGAGGCGAAGCCCGTTCTCGTACGCTTTTGCGTGCAAAGTTACGAAATAATTTGGATTATTCCTCATTTTTTTGTATCTTTGCAACAAATAAACGCAAAGAAATATGCCACGCAAGACTGACGGAATAGAATTTGAGATTCATCCGCGCCCAACGAAGGGTGAGGACGGCAAGCCGCTGCTCTATGTTCGCCCTGCAAAAGGCCGCAAGAAGAGTTTCAAGGATTTGGAGGATTTCTGCAACAAGTATCGCAACCTGCGCACAGGAGAGTTGCAGATGGTGATGAATGTCATGATGGACGTTGTCGGACTCTGGCTGTCAGACGGCTATCGTGTGGAGACACCCATCGGCTCGTTTGCGCCCAAGTTGAAATTGCTGGGCGAGCATACCGACCCCAAGACCATTCATGGTAGAGACATTGAGTATGCGGGCATTGAGTTCATCCCTTCCAAGGAGTTCATCAACGAGGGTGGCAAGAACCGCGAGGGCTATCGCAAGAGTGAGGCTCAGGTAGGGAACAGCCAGATGTACGATGAGAAAGCAATGGACGAGGCCCTGCGTCGTTGCATGCGGCTGGGATATGCGACGATTCCAGAGTTTATGATATTCAGCGGACTGAAGCGCGACTCCGCCAAAGCTTATCTCGACAGTCTCTGTAAAGGCGAACACCCACGCCTGTGGAAGGTTCGTGAGAGCCGCCGTTGGCTCTACTTTCCTAAACAGGAAGCTTCTACGGAATAAAACTCGGTTTCGACCGACCGCTCCAGCATATCAGGGCGGGTGCTCCAATATATAAGGGCGCCCGCCCTAATTTATGCGGGCGGCCGCCCGAATCTGGCGAAGTGCTGTATCTCTCCCTGTTACAAGCCTTCTCGCTCCCTGTTTGCCCGTACCTTTTCCCCTGTTCCTGCGTATATCCTTGCTTAAGGTTAGTACTCTCTACAGATAACAGTCGTTTAGAAATGTTTCTTCAATGCCTGGATGGCTCTGAGTTGCGAGGCTTCGAGGGCCGGAATATTGTACTCACGCTCGTATGCCTGCAGTTCTTCGAGGGTCATGTTGCTCGCGCGACCTTTGTTCAGTTCTTTGCAGCGGGCCTTGAACTCGGCTTCGTCGGCATAATAGTGAGTAACAACGTAGGCATAGTAAATGTCGCGCTGGCGCCCCTTGCCTGAGTTCAGCTCCCAGTGGTGCATCGTCATCACCAGACGGGCCAGGTCGGGGATGTCGCCGTCGTCCTCGCCGGGCAGGCGGTAGATGTCGGCATACTCGTAGGCGTAGTCCTTCTCCTGGCGCTTCTTCATCAGTTTCTTGTTGCCCTGCTTCTCGTCTTGGTAGCGCTGCATGCGTCCGGCATCGAGGGTGGTGTAGGTCCGGCCTCCGTCGTGTACAACCTGACCCACCTTTCCCTTCGGGTTATCCACCCGCCAACGGTTGTCGCCGTCCTTGGTCACGGTGAGGCCATACACCTGCTGCACCGTATCTCTCATCATCCATTTCTCGGTCATTGGGCGGACGACATGCTTGGCAATCGCCGTTGTCTTATTTCCTATTTCAGCCGAGTGCCATATCGTAGCTTTGTTGGCGAAGGTGCCGTTTGAGGACATATAACGCGTCTTTGGTTTGTATTTCTTACTTATTTCGTAGGCCACGGGCATGATGCCTGCGCCGTAGGCCCGCAGCGAGTCGCCGATGTAGCGGAATCCGCGGAAGTAGTACTCCACGATGATGTAGGGCTTGGGTGTCACCACGATTTCATCGAGGCCGAAGTCGGCATCCTCCATCGTGACACGGCCCTCAGCCAGCGAAGCCACTGTGACCAGTTGAGGTTTGTAGGCCACGTGACTCAGGCCCACCTTCTGGGCCCCCTTTACGTCGGCCAGCACGCCGTTCAAGTCGGTCTTGCCGATAAAAACGCCGTCCTCAGTCGTTACGCTAACCAGTGGGATGCCGTTACCGTTGGCATCCACCACTTCTACCTTCTGCGCCTTTGCGCTTATTGCAGTCATCATGGCGACTGCTACCAGAATGATTGTCTTTCTCATTATATTGCTCTTTTTATAGTGTCCTAATTATTTGAGTATTTTCGCTACCTTTGCTCGGTTCATACGCATTGGTTGAGATAACCCTCTTGTTGTTGGTCATCACTTGATGATGGCAGTTGGGGGAAGGTCGTACATGACCTTGGCATGGTTGGTGCGGATGAGCTGGCTCTCAAGATGCTCGGGTGCGATGTCGATCCTACATTATTATATCTACAGCCCTTTGGTTTCCTTCCGTCCAAACCCTTCACGTATGGATTCGTTATACAGGACATTGAATTCTTTGAGTTCGGCTTCGTCGCTATCCAGTGAGGCTATATATCGTACCTCTTGTGCATATCCAACCGTGTCGCCGTCGGCATGAATCTTCTATAACAGGAAAATCATGTCGTTTAGCTTTTAATCTCTTCCAACGCTCCTGTTTCTGAATCTATGATAAACCCACGAACCACGATATCTTTCGGCACAAGAGGATGGGTCTTGATAGTCTCAACAGTCTTGCGAACAGATGTTGGAGTGTCTTTGAAGCCCTCTAACCATTGGTCGAGGTCAATGCCACACTTGCGGATGGTATCAAGTGTTTCATCCGTTACACCACGGGCAATCATCTCGTGGTGGAAGTGGTCATAACTCATGTGGCAGGCTCCACAGTGAGAGTGTGCCACTACCATGATTTCCTGCACGCCCAGCTCGTAAATGGCTACAATCAGGCTTCGCATAGCTGAGTCGAAAGCAGAGATAACCAAGCCGCCCGCGTTCTTGATAATCTTCGCGTCACCATTCTTCAGACCGAGAGCTGCAGGCAGCAGTTCTGTTAGTCTGGTGTCCATACACGACAGCACCGCCAGCTTCTTGTCTGGGTACTTGTCCGTCAGATACTTCTCGTAGCCCTTCTGGGCCACAAATGTCTTGTTGTATTCAATAATCTGGTCTATCATATCACAAAACATATTAAATCTGCGTGTAAAGGTACGAAAAAAAGGAGAATATTTCGTAACTTTGTGCCCAATATTAACAAATGTTGATTCTTGTCACGACTCAGCCAATTCTGAGCAAGCTCATTTTGGCTCTCGCTGCTCCAAGAATTTCCGATACTTTAATGATTTCAGGTGGTTATGGCATACATGAATAGATTTAGCCAGTCCGACGAAGGACGGCGTGATGAGCTTATTCGTATCATCGAGCACAGTGTTGAGAAACTGACCCTTCAGGAACTGGAGGCATTGTATTATGACATGACGACGAAATCCTATATTAACGATTAATATGGCAAAACGAGAATATATAGAGGCCAACAAGGAATGGTTGGCTGCTAAGGCAAAGGAAAATGGTGTAAATGCTCTGCCTAAAGGTATCTATTACAAGGTGCTGAGTGAAGGCAATCAAGAGAGTGCGAAGCCAACGGTTCGCAGTATCATCACAGCCCACTATACAGGCAGGACTATAGATGGCAAGCAGTTTGATAGTAGTCGCGGTGGTGTACCTTTAGCTTGCCGACTTTGCGACCTCATTGAGGGCTGGATCATCGCCATTCAGCAGATGCACATCGGCGACAAGTGGGAACTTTATATCCCTGCAGAAATGGGCTACGGCAAGTTCTCTCAGCCTGGCATCCCCGGTGGCTCGACACTTATCTTTGAAATTGAACTCTTAGCCATTGCATGACACTTCGAGAACTAATCAATTCTGTAGATTCTGAGCAGTACAGCGAATCAGCGTTGTATCAGAGGCTGCGTGAGACGAAGCCGGAGACCCAACACTTCGTCGATAACGGGGCCGACGTACCGGGAAAAAACTCTCTCACATGAAATATTCCTCCAAAAGGAGTGATTTTCTCAGATTTTATGCTTACCTTTGCCATGTCATTGATGATTTTGCTTGTTTTGATTTTGCAGCACTAAGATAAGTAAAAAATCTGACATGACAAAATCCTGGGCAACTTTTTGTTGCTCAGGAACTTATAAACAAAGTTAAACTAAAGTGCTGCGGAATTTAGGGTTAAAAAAAACAATTATGGAAAAAATAACGAAGTTACTGATGCTGCTGACCATCATATTATTTGCAGCATGTACGGACAACAATGACAACCCCGGTGATCCTACCCAGCTGCCTGCCATTGATGCAGGTCCATCGTATACTGATAAGACGGTCGACGTGAACCGCGACGGTAATATCTACGGACAAGTGTCGCTACGCTTCTACAGCGATATGCCCAGTGTGGCGTATATCTCCGTGGCCGACTTCCACAAGCTCATGACGGCTGGTGATGCGATGAAGGTCACCCGTCAAGGCAATCTCTACCTATTGGCCACCCGTAACGGTACAGCAACCGTGGACGTCAAGGCCGATTATCTCCACTCCACGACCTATGCCGGCTTCGTGGACCTGATGTGGATGCTGGACCCAACGCTGGCTCCCAATGCGATGTACGATGGCAGCAAGTATATCAAGTTCGTTAAGATGGAAAGCCCATCGACGTTTAAGCCATCCAGCGGCATCCGTCTGGACTTCGGCAAATATAGCATCGACCTGCACGATGACGGCAGCAACGTCTATTTCCCCTTTGCTACGCTGGCCGACATTTATTCCGACTGTAACTTCCACAATGTTTCCTATCACGACGACTTAGTGGTTGTGAGCACCAAGCTGGATATCTATTCCATCAACACTATCGCCCCAGAATATGCCGCCAAGCCTTATCAGTGTGAAACGGTGACAGCCGATATGGCGAAGTTCCGCTATCAGGAGCTGTGCTTCGTATTCGACAATCTCTATGGCTACCCAGGACGTACCATCCTGGAACAGAACGGCATGGCCGAGAATGGCTTCGATGCCACCCTTGACCTGATACAGAATGGCCAGATAGTGAAGCGGTTGCTGCAATCAACCAATAACATGGATTTTGCCTGGGGAAGAATGGCTACGCAATACCTGATTAACGATGGCGGTCACACCAGTTTCGACGCAATGACAGGCTTACCTGAGAACATCGAAGGCGATTATGTTGAACGCTTGATGGAAGCGGCCGCCAACTATCCGGAAGCTTATGCCATGTATAGGGATTGGGCGAAGGAGAGTAATGTACGCTCTGATACGAAAACACAGCTGTCGACATTGCGCGAGCAGGCTTACGGCGACGTGATGTATAAGGCCAACAGCGCCAAGACCACAGGCGTCATCATCATCAACTCGTTCATGGATATGGACGAGGCCGCATGGAACAAATACTATGCCAGCCAGAAGACCGACGCCGACTGGCAAGAACTGATGAAAAGCTATCAAAAGGATGCTTTCATCGGCTTCCTCTATGGACTCGGACAGGCGAAGGCAGACGGCGTGAAGAACCTCGTGTTGGACATCTCGATCAACGGTGGTGGCTCGTGTGACCTTGTGGGAGCCGACGTGGCTATTCTGCGCAAGAACCGCACGGTGCAGTTCTGGTCGCAGGACGCTCTGGAGGGTAATAACAAGATTGCCACGTACTTTGTGGACACCAACTTCGACGGCGTGTTCGACGAGAAGGACGATACCAATCCTAAGTTCGACTGCAGCGACATGAACATCGCTGTGCTCTGCAGTAAGGTGGCATTCTCGTGTGGTCACCAGTTCCCCACGCTCATGAAGGATTACGGTTTCCCCATTATGGGTGAGCGCTCAGGTGGCGGTACCTGCTGCATACAGGTGATGCAGACTGCCGACGGACAGAACTTCATGATTTCCACCTACCGCGATCGTTCCACCGATAAGAACTTCGCGAATACTGATGCGGGCATCACACCTACCGAGGGCTATGCCTTCGGCTACGACCACTTCTACGACCTGGATTTCCTGACTACAATCATACAAGGTCAATCCCATTAATGATTTTAGGCCTAGGAACCCGTGTGCGGCAATCGTCTGGCTCTGGAAGTACTTGCGGGTAAAGCGCATCAATGCTTCGTCTCTATCAATTGCGCCTTGCGACTTAACCTTATTAGCAGTAAGCGCATAGGTAGCTTTCATTGGCAATAGATCTCCGCTACAGAGCGTGCCTGTAAACTCGGCCATGCGGATGTGATATGACAGGCGATGGTCATCCATCTTCATGTCTCTTTCAGCTAAAGCCTGAACGATGTCCTCCTTAGTAACACTTCCTTTGTCGGCAGCGGTTTGGGCGAGGATATCGCGGACCCGATAGAGTTCATCGTCAGGGATTGAGATTTTGTTGCTACTCATCCAGCCCTTTGTGACGGCGATAGACTTGGGGCCGCAGAGGGTGATGAATGGCCAGTAGTCCTCGGCAGATACCAGTTGCCAAGTGCCTCGCATCAGGTGCAACCGGATAATCCGCCCGCTGTCAAAAGCCTTCTTGAAAGTCTTGGCTGACGGCTTAC
>JAEEGJ010005124.1_pt1 | contig 42162 bp, 34 predicted proteins | sample 8958761 | NCBI WGS metagenome assembly JAEEGJ01 (sample SAMN16246546, study PRJNA631951) | gut metagenome | biome: gut microbiome; feature: rumen; material: RS-attached | host: Bos | place: Iran: Karaj | collected 2018-10
TAACAACGTTCTGGCCATACTGGCACAGCTTGGCGGTCTGGGCGGGAGCACCAGCCACGTCGAGGGCGCTCAGAGCGAGTTTCTCGGGCATGTCATCGGGAATCTTGGCATAGATACCGCTCTCGAACAGGATAGCCTTGCCCTTGATGTCCACCTGGTCAACATCGGCACGGATCTCGAGGATCTCGTCGATGCGCAGCGGGGTCAGCGACAGCGACACGAGGGTAGCGATGCGGTCGCCCTCCTTCAGGTCGATCTTGCCCTTGAGGGCATCGCCGATCTTCTCTACCTTACCCAGGAGCATACCACCCGAACCGGTGCGGCGGTTGCGGTGCTTGCCCTGCAGCTCGACGTTGAGGAGCATCTCCTTCTTGATCTCCTCCATCACCTCGGCCTCGTTGTTGGGGTCCTTGGCCTGCTGCTTAGCATAGTTGTGGATGTCGGTGAACGAAGCTGAGTCAATATTCAAGGTCTGTACATCGATCAGGATCTCGTTGTCGTAGATCTCGTCCATGTTGTTGTCCAACTTGTTGGCGGGCTGGGGAAGAATGCCCTTAGGTTCGATTACTCGGTGTGTACCGAATCTATTTCCGTGTTTCTGCATTGTTTTGTTTGGTTTTTAATGTTAAACGGTTATTATAGTTCTAATTGTTTTTGTTTTTTGAGGTCCCTAAGACCTAAAGCCTAAGACCTAAGACCTAAAGCCTAAAACCTAAAGCCTAAAGCCTAAAGCCTAACAGCTTAGTTCCTCTTAGGCAGGCCCAGGATCTCGCGGGCCTCGTCGCTGGTGGCGATGGGACGGCCCAGCTCCTTGGCCAGGCGAACGACCTTCTCGACGAGCTCGCCGTTGCTCTTGGCAAGCACGCCCTTGGACAGGTACAGGTTGTCCTCAAAGCCCACGCGCACGTTACCGCCCATGGCGATAGCGGCAGCAGCCATCGGGAAGGCATGGCGGCCCACACCGGTCACCGTCCAGGTCGAGCCGGCGGGAATGCCGTTCACGAGCCAGCACAGGTTGGCCACCGTAGCGGGGGTGCAACCGGGAACGCCCAGCACGAAGTTGAACTGCATGGGGTTGCCGGGAACCTCGCCCTTGCGGGCCATGTTCAGGATGGTGTCCAGGTGGCCCATCTCGAAGCACTCATACTCGGGCTTGATGCCGCGCTCAATCATGCGCTTGCCAAAGGCACGCATCGTGGGCATCGTGTTGTCAAAGATCTCGTCGCCAAAGTTGCAGGTACCGCAGTCGAGCGTAGCCATCTCGGGAAGCGGGGTGGTGTCGGTGGACTGCAGGCGCTCGTCGGGCGTCATGCCCACGGCTCCGCCGGTCGAGGGAATCAGGATCACGTTGGGGCACACCTTCAGGATGGCCTCCTCGCATTCCTGGAAGCGGCCGCGGTCCTGGGTGGGCGTGCCGTCGTCCCAGCGCACGTGCAGGTGGACGATAGCGGCTCCGGCGTCAACGGCCGACTTGGCCTCGCGCACGATTTCTTCGACGGTATAGGGCACGTTGGGGTTCTGCTCCTTGGTAACCTCGGCGCCGCAGATGGCGGCAGTGATAATCAGTTTATCCATTGATTGAAGTTGTGAGTTTTTTAGTTTTAAGTTGTAAGTGTAATGACTCTTGCCTGATAGCTAAAGCCTGGAATCACTTGCGCTGGCAGTCCTTCGGCGTAACGCAGGTACCCGAGGCGCGGCACACCACGACGGGCTCGTCGAGGATGTCGGCAGCCGATGCGCTGATGTCAGGACGGGCCTGGGCCACCTTGCGGGCCTCAAACACCATGTGGCGCGAAGTGTTGCCCTCGCGGTCAATCCAACCCTCGGCCTCGATGAAGTCACCGGCATACACAGGAGCCAGGAACTCGATGTTGTCATAGGCGCAGAACAGGCCTTCGTCGCCGTCGCGCATAATCAACAGCTCAGTAGCCACGTCGCCAAACAGGTGTACCATGTGTGCTCCGTCAACCAGGTTGCCGCCGTAGTGGGCATCCTTTGCGCTCATGCGCAGTCTGATCATTGTCTTGTATTCCATTGATTCTTAGTTTTAAAGTTTTAAGTTTTAAGTGTAAGTAAGGTTGCTCTCGCCTGAATAGCCAATAGCGAATGCTAAAGCCTAACAGCTAAAGCCTAAAGCCTTACTTCTCAACATAGATGCCGTCAACATAGATGCCCGATGCGTGAACGTGCTCGGGAGCAATCTCGCCCACAGGAACGAGCTTCTCGGCCTCAACGACTACATAGTCGGCGGCGGTGGCCATCAGCGGGTTGAAGTTGTTGGTGGTGCCCAGGAAGACCATGTTGCCAAACTCGTCGACGATGTTGGCGCGCAGGAATGCGATGTCGGCACGCAACGGCTTCTCCAGCAGGAACTCCTTGCCATCAACCTTGACAATCTCCTTGCCGTCGGCCATGATGGTGCCCAGACCAGTGGGGGTCAGCACTCCGCCCAAGCCTGCACCTGCTGCACGGATGCGCTCAGCCAGCGTTCCCTGCGGAACGTATTCCACGATGAGCGTACCCTCGTTCTTCTGCAACGCGGTCTGCTTGTTGGTACCCGTGTGGGACACGATAGCCTTCTTCACCTGATGGTTGCTGACCAGCTTGCCGTGAGCGACTTCGTCATAGGCCGTGTCGTTGGCGATGATAGTCAAGTCCTTTACACCCTTCTCAACAATGGCGTCAATAATCTGGGTGGCACTGCCATTACCCAAGAAACCGCCAAACATAATAGTCATGCCGTCCTGTACTTTTTCAACGGCTTGTTCCAATGTGATTTGTTTGTTCATAATTGTTTATGTTTTGGAATTGATTGGTTGATGTCGTTATAGGGTGCAAATATAGGAAAAATTAACCAATCAGCGCCCCCTTTCTGTGCTTTTTTTTACTAATGTGTATATAACACTAACAATCACAGCGCTTTGGCACAGGGCCCTCGGCAGGCCCTAAACCTTAGCTGCTGGCGCTGCCAGCGCTTTTATCGCATGATTGCACATCCACAGGGGGTTGACCGATTATAGTTGTTTTTAAGGGAAATGGAAGGTCAAAAATGTATATTTTTGAGGAATTGTTTGATAATGTCAGGAAAATAGCTTTATTTTGCGCCCGTGAAAACAAGGATGGTAACTGGTGATGCCGTCACAATCGGGCTCTGACAGCGATGGCTCTGTTGTGATTCATTGTTCGTGTCCTCAATGTAACATATAATGCTGCACGACAGGTGCAGCACCTACCTTAAACATAAAAACTTTGTAATCAATTTAATATTAACTGTAAAACTTGTTATTATGAAGAAATTTTTATTATTACTCGCTGTGTGTGCTCTGTCGATGCAGGGCATTCAGGCCAATCCCGTGACCGTTGAGCAGGCCAGGGCAATTGCCATGCAGAACGTTTCCGGTAAGATGTTGGCCAGTGCCCAGACCAACGTAGAACTGAATTACGTGGCCTATAGCCAGAGGGGCGCAGCCGACTACTATGTGTTCAACCGCGAGAACAATCAGGGATTTGTGATTGTTGCCGGTGATGACATGTCAAGTCCCGTGCTGGGTTACAGCACCACGGGCTCGTTTGACATGCAAACCGCTCCGGAGCCCTTGAAGGTCCTCCTCGGTCTGTATCAAGAGAGTCTGGAGAGCATGCGCAACAGCTCCAACATGGTTGCCAAGGCTCCGTCATTGAGGATGAACCCCGAGGGTGTGTCTCCCTTGTTCTTGAACGAGTATGGTGAGGGTCCCCACTGGCATCAATTTGCTCCCTACAACAACTACTTCCCCACCTATAACGGAGAGCACTGCTATGCCGGTTGCGTGCCCATCGCTGTCGCTCACATTATGAAGGGCTTGCAGTACCCCACCTATGGTAATGGTTCGAACACCTTCCACTATGAGTTGGGTGGCGTAGAGAAGACGGCTACGGCCAACTTCAACCACACTTACAAGTACCGCAACATGAGGAATGCTTATACCGAGACTTCCACTAATTGGCAGGATTGCGCTCAGATGATTTATGATATCGCTGTTGCCCTCCAAGCCAGATTCTCGACCAGCAGCACCAATGTAAGCTATGATCAGATCATCAAGGCTATGGTTGCTTACTTTGACTACAACCCCAACATGCAGTTTGTGCAGAAGGCCAATTACGCTGATGCTAACTGGCGTGAGATGGTTTACTCTGAGCTCGATGAGGGCCGCCCCGTCCTCTACTTCGGTTACAGGACTGTCCTCAACGACGGTACCCAGAATGCCCACGTTGGCCATGCCTTCGTGGTGGACGGCTATGATTCAGAGGGTAGAGTTCGCATCATTTGGGGTTTCCAGCCCGAGGAATACAACAGTTGGTTCAGCTTCGACCTGCTCTCTCCGCGCATCTACGGTGACACTCCCTATGAGCACGACGAATACAAGGAAGGCTTTAACGCCGACCAGTATGCCATCATTGGCATCCGTCCCTCTCTTGAGGGTGAGAACGGTGGTGTGGTAGTAACCGGTACCACCTATGAGGCCGAGGCTATGCCCGCCAACGACGTACGCGGCTCGTTTGAGGTTAAGGCGCTGAGCGGTCCCTGGCAGGGTACCATCCGCTGGGCTCTCGCAACCAAGGCCGACGGCAAGTACACTGTTGCCACTTCGGCTTACACCGCCCAGGTGGATCTCCAGGAGAATGAGACTGCTACTATCGACATCAGCGGTTCTTATTACCTGACCGATGGCACACAGTACTATGTTGTTGTTTGGTCGCCCTATTTCCCCAACAACTATGATTGGAACTGGTTCTTTAACGATCCCATTCCCTTCACCGTTGACAACTCGGTAACTCCTCCCACTCCCTTCATCCTGGGTGATGTTGACAACGATGGCGAGGTAGGTATCGCCGACGTGAGCGCCCTGACCGACTATCTGCTGGGTGCTGGCAACGAGATCAACATGCTGGGTGCCGATGTCGATGAGGATGGCGAAGTAACCATCGCCGACGTGAGCGTTCTGATCGACATGCTGCTGGGTGGCGCTGATCAGGATTAAGCCTCGAGAGCAGGAATAAGATAGACATATTCCAAGCATCATAGTGACTGTGCCGGGAGTGCAATGCTCCTGGCACAGTCTGTTTTTTTAGGAAAAAAGTACCTGTATCATGCATGTTGTTTAGTGGATTGTTACTACCTTTGTGCATTCAACTAATAATCATTCACAATTTAACCCTATTTTTTAGCCTATGTTAAGGAAAGTCCGCATTACGCTGGCAGCCCTCATGATGGTCATGGTGACGCTGCTGTTTCTTGACGTGAGCGGGGTGCTGCACCATTACCTGGCATGGACGGCTCGCATCCAGTTCCTGCCGGCACTGCTGGCCCTCAATGTCGTGGTCATCGTGGCGCTGGTGCTGCTGACGCTCGTCTTCGGCCGCATCTATTGCTCGGTCATCTGCCCCTTGGGCATCTTTCAGGATATTGTGTCGTGGATTCACGGCAAGCGGCGCAAGAACCGCTTCACGGCAAGCCCCGAGAAGCGCTTGCTGCGCTACGGTGTGCTGGCGCTGTTCGTTATCGCCTTTATCGCCGGTGTCCACTCGCTGGTGGCCCTGCTCGCTCCCTACAGCAGCTATGGCCGCATGGTGACCAACCTGCTGCTGCCCGTCTATCAGTGGGGCAACAACCTGCTGGCCTCGGTGGCCGAGAGGATGGACAGCTACGCCTTCTATGGCGTGGACGTGTGGATGAAGAGTCTGCCCACGTTCCTGATTGCCCTGGCGACGTTCATCATCGTCGTTGTGCTGGCATGGCGCGGTGGCCGCACCTACTGCAACACCATCTGCCCCGTGGGCACCATTCTGGCCCAGCTGGCCCGATTCTCGTGGCTCAAGGTCTATTTTGACGCAGACAAGTGCAAGTCCTGCAGCCTGTGTACCAAGAACTGCAAGGCTTCGTGCATCGATTTCACCACCCATCAGGTGGACTATACGCGCTGCGTGACCTGCGGTAACTGTCTGGAGAAGTGTAACTTCGGCGCGCTGCACTACGGCCATCCCAAGGCCGCTCCGCAGCCCGTTGCACCCGCCGATGCCGAGCAGCCCGCTGCCGACGGCAGTCGCCGCGCGTTCCTCGTGGGTGCCGCTATCGTGGGTGCCGACGTTGCCCTGGCCCAGGCTGCCAAGAAGGTGGATGGCGGCCTTGCCGTCATCGAGGACAAGGTGCCGGCCAAGCGGCAGACGCCCCTCACACCTCCAGGCTCGGTGAGCGCCCGCAACTTCGCCCAGCACTGCACCGCCTGCCAGCTGTGTGTCGCCAAGTGTCCCAACGGCGTGCTGCGTCCCTCGACCGACCCGATGCGCCTGATGCAGCCCGAACTCAGCTTTGAGCGCGGAGCCTGCCGCCCCGAGTGCGTCGAGTGTTCCACCGTGTGCCCCACCGGAGCTATCAAGCCCATCACCGTCGAAGAGAAGTCCTCGACCATGCTGGGCCATGCCGTGTGGGTGAAGGCCAACTGCGTAGTGCTCACCGACGGTGTCGCCTGCGGCAACTGCGCCCGCCACTGCCCTGCCGGCGCCATCATGATGGTGCCCAGCAAGCCCGACGACGACACCTCGCCCATGGTGCCTGCCGTGAACAGCGCGATGTGTATCGGCTGCGGTACCTGCGAGTATGTGTGCCCGGCGCGCCCCTTCAGCGCCATCTATGTCGAGGGCCACGAGGTCCACAGCCAGATTTAGTCTTTTTTACTCCCCTAGAATATAGCATGACAACGATATGAACGATAGCAAGCATAACGACAATAACGGCGGCAAAATCTTGTCGCGCCGCTCCTTCCTCAAGGCCCTGGGACTGGGCACCGCCGCGGCCACCGCTCCGGTTATCGTGAGCTGTGCCGGCAGTGGCGACCGCAAGGCACCCGAGCAGGAGCCGCCCGTGGGCAAGATGACCTACCGCGAGAACCCCAAGACGCACGAGAAAGTTTCCATCCTGGGTTACGGCATGATGCGTCTGCCGGGCAAGAGTGGCAAACCCTTTGGCCGCGACAACGAAGATGAGATAGACCAGGAGATGGTCAACCAGCAGGTGGACTATGCCATCGAGCATGGCGTGAACTACTTCGACACGTCACCCGCCTATAGCCGTGGCCTGAGTGAGCGCGCCACGGGTATCGCCCTCAGCCGCCACAAGCGCGACGAGTACTTCATCGCCACCAAGCTCTCCAACTTCGATCCCGCGACACAGACCCGCGAAGCCAGCATCGAGATGTTCCAGAACTCCCTCAAGGAGCTTCAGGTCGACTACATCGACTACATGCTGCTGCACTCCATCGGCGGTGGCACTGGCGAGGAGGCCATGGAACTTTTCAGGCAGCGTTACATCTACAACGGCATCTTGGATTATCTGTTGGAGCAGCGTGAGAAGGGCGTCATCCGCAACCTGGGCTTCTCCTATCATGGCGAAATCGCCGTGTTTGACTACCTGCTGGCCAACCACGACAAGTACAAGTGGGATTTTGTCCAGATTGAGCTCAATTACCTGGACTGGAAGCATGCCAAGGCATTCAGCGAGGAGAACACCAACGCCGAGTACCTCTATGCCGAGCTCGACAAGCGCGGCATTCCCGCCGTCATCATGGAGCCTCTGCTGGGCGGACGACTCGCCTCGCTGCCACAGCCCCTGGCCCGCAAGATCCTGGCCCGTGACCCCGAGCGCACGCTGGCCTCATGGGCTTTCCGCTTTGCCGGCTCTTTCCCGCGGGTGCTTACTGTGCTCAGCGGCATGACCTACATGGAGCACCTCAAGGAGAACCTGTGCACCTATTGCCCGCTCGAGGAACTGACCGAGGATGAGAAGAACTTCCTCTACGGCATCGCCGATGAGATCGTGGGTTACAACACCATCCCCTGCAACGACTGCAAGTACTGCATGCCTTGCCCCTACGGCATCGACATCCCGGGCGTGCTCACCCACTACAACAAGTGCATCGCCGAGGGCAACCTCACGCGCGACCGCAACGATCCCGACTATGCCCGCGCCCGCAAGGCTTTCCTCGTCGGCTATGACCGCTCGGTGCCCAAGCTGCGCCAGGCCGATCACTGCATCGGCTGCGGACAGTGTGTTGACCACTGCCCCCAGCGCATCCAGATCCCCCGTGAGATGGAACGCATCAACAACTATGTCGAGGCCCTCAAGCGGGGCATCGACCGTGGCTTGGAAAGCTAAAAATCAGCATTACAAAACTGACAACCTGTAGCGAGGGTGGGGCGCATCGTTTGCGCCTCACCCCGTTACTTTCTGTGCCGTGATGAGTTACATTTTCGGTAGTGTGAGGGGCCAAAAATGGCTTTTCTCCTTTAAAATAAATAAGGTAGAAAGCAAAAACTTGGATTTTTTATGCCCCACATTAAGAAAAAGCAGTATATTTGCAGGCTGAAAAAGTCAAGTGGAGTAAAAATTAACAAAAATTAATTAAATAATTCACAATCAAAAAATGCAAATTAAAGGTTTTATTAGACTCATTACTGCGTTATTGATCTTGATTTGCCTCTTCTATCTGTCGTTCACCGTGGTGAGCACTCGCTACCAGAACAAGGCGGAGCAGAAGGCGCTTGCTGCTGCCGGCATTAAGTCAGCCGATACCAGCAACGATGTTTACAAGACTGCATTGAATGAGTATTTGGATTCACTCGCCAATGAGAAGGTGTACCTCGGTTACACTTTCCAAGAAGTTCGTGAGAAAGAGTTAGGCCTCGGCCTTGACTTGAAAGGTGGTATGAACGTGACACTGCAGATTTCGGTGCCCGACATCTTGCGCGCTCTCGCGAACAACAATCCCGACAAGAAGTTTAACCAGGCCATCGACAACGTGATGAAGAACCAGACCGCTCAGGACGACTTCGTTGGCTCCTTCTGCAAGGAGTACAAGAAGCTGGCTCCCGAGGGCAACCTGGCACAGATCTTCCGCGGTATCGAGCGCATCAAGGAGAAACCCAATGCTAACGACGCCGAGGTGCAGAACATCCTCAATGACGAAGTTAACAGCATGGTGGACAACTCCTACAAGGTGCTCCGCAACCGTATCGACCGTTTTGGCGTGGTACAACCCAATATCCAGAAGCTGCAGAGCACAGGTCGTATCCTGCTTGAGCTCCCTGGTGTAAAGGAACCCGAGCGCGTGCGCAAGCTGTTGCAGGGTGCCGCTAACCTGGAGTTCTACCAGACCTATACGCTCAACGACGTGGTCGCTTCGCTGCGCAAGCTCAGTGACCAGGCCAAGGTCAGCTTAGCTGCTCCCTCGACTACCGCCGAGGAGACCGCTGAGGCTGCTCCTGCCGCTGCTACCGACACTGCCGCCGTTAAGGCCGCTGCTGCCGACAGCGCCGCTGCCAACAGCGCCGCTGCCAAGAAAGAGGCCGCTAAGCCTGCCAAGAACGACCAGCCCACCCTTGCCCAGCTCATGGGCTTTGAGGGCCTGGCAAGCGTACAGCCCAACTACCCTGTTGTAGGTTATGTTGCTGTCAGCGACACCGCTGCCGTCAACGCCATCCTCCACTCCGAGTTGGCTAAGATGATTCTGCCCGCCGACCTCAAGCTCGCTTGGACTGTTAAGCCCGAGAAGCTGCAGAACGGCCATGAGGCATTCCAGCTCATTGCACTCCAGACCGTCAACAAGCAGCCCGTCCTCACTGGTGATGTCGTAACCCGCGCCACCAGCGAGTATGACAACCTGCAGGGCCAGGTAGTGTCGATGAACATGAACGATGAGGGCGCACGCCAGTGGAGCCGCATCACCGACCAGAACGTCGGCAAGGCTATCGCCATCGTGCTCGATGACCAGGTTTACTCGTTCCCCAACGTGAACCAGCGCATCGACGGCGGTCGCTCGCAGATCAGTGGTAGATTCACCCCCGAGGAGGCTAACGACCTTGCTAACGTGCTCGAGTCTGGTAAGATGGTAGCACGTGTCAATGTGGCCAGCGAGAGTGTGATTGGCCCGTCTCTGGGTAAGGAATCCATCCGCAAGGGTCTCATCTCGTTCCTCGTGGCTCTCGTGCTGCTGATGATCTTCATGGTGTGCACCTACGGCTGGCAGGCTGGTATGATTGCCAACCTCGGTCTGTTCCTGAACCTGTTCTTCACTATGGGTATCCTCGCATCGTTCCAGAGCGTGCTCACCCTGCCTGGTATCGCCGGTATCGTGCTGACGCTCGGTATGGCGGTGGACGCCAACGTGCTTATCTTCGAGCGTTGTAAGGAGGAGCTCCGCGCCGGTAAGGGCCTCAAGGCCGCTGTCAGCGACGGTTACAAGAACGCCTTCTCGGCCATCTTCGACTCCAACCTGACCACCATCATCACCGGTGCCATCCTGATCCTGCTCGGTTCTGGTCCCATCCGCGGTTTCGCCGTTACCCTGGTAATCGGTATCTGCTGCTCGTTCTTCACTGCAGTGTTCGCTACCCGCCTGGTAATGGAGCACTTCGTGAACAAGGGCACCTTCGACAAGATGACCTTCACCACCAGCCTGACGCGTCGCCTGCTGGAGAACGTAAACTTCAACTTCATGGGCGCTGCCAAGAAGACCTCTATCATCGTTCTGGCCCTGATCGTCATCATGGGTATCCTGTTCGGTGTTCGCGGTTTGAACCGCGGTATCGACTTCTCGGGTGGTCGCAACTATGTTGTACAATTTGACCATCCCGTCAAGACCCAGGATCTGCTCAACCAGCTGTCTCCCCTCTTCGATGGCGCTAACACCTCGGTCATCACCATCGATAACGACACCAAGGTGCGCATCTCGACCAACTACAAGATCGAAGACACCAGCGAGGGTGTCGACGACGAGATCATGGACAAGCTCTACACCGGCCTCAAGAGTGAGCTCGGCTCCCTCACCAAGGACGACTTCAGCATGTCTAACGAGAGCGTCGGCATCGTATCGAGCGAGACCGTCGGCCCGAGCATCGCTAGCGACATGACACGCCAGGCCGTCTGGGCTGTGCTGTTCTCGCTGCTCGCCATGGCACTCTACATCCTGATCCGATTCCGCAACATCGCCTTCTCGATTGGTGCTCTGGCTGCCGTAGCCTTCACCTCGTTCATCGTTATCGGCTTCTACAACCTGCACGGCCTGCTGCCCTTCTCCATGGAGATTGACCAGACCTTCATCGCCGCCATCCTGACCGTTATCGGTTACCAGGTGAACGATACCGTGGTTGTATTTGACCGTGTGCGTGAGTACAGGACGCTCTATCCCAAGCAGGACCTCTACACCACCTTCAACAAGGCCCTGTGCAGCACCCTGTCGCGTACCTTGATGACTTCTATCACCACCCTGCTCGTGCTGTTCATCATGCTCTTCCTGGGCGGTGAGTCCATCCGCAGCTTCATCTTCGCGATGATCCTCGGTGTTATCATCGGTACCTGCTCTTCGCTGTTCATCGCTTCGCCCGTGGCTTACTGGATTGCCCGTCGCAGCGATAAGAAGGAGGCCGCTCTTGCAGCTGCCAGGAACTAATTCCTAACACAATCGGTCGGCGCCGGCATCACGGCGCCTGCCGGTTGTCAATGCTCCTGTAGTTCAATGGATAGAATGGAGGTTTCCTAAACCTTAGATTTGGGTTCGATTCCCAGCGGGAGTACTGCACAACGACAATGAAGACACTGCAAATCAATTGTTTGCAGTGTCTTTTTTTATGTTACCAGCAATAACTGTTTTATTAGGTCACTTTCGACCGATTTCCTAGCCTTGAAAGGTGCGCTTAATCCTGCTCATAATGGGAGAAAATCGTTAATTGTGCATTCTGTGAAACGATGTCGTATCGCTCCGCGCTATGTCTAGCCTTCCAAATCGTTCATACTCAAGAAATCTTTAAGCATAATATGTTGCACAGTGCTTGTGGAATAATCAAGGTCATCGTTGGTGATAATAATTTTCCGTATTGACTGATCCAGCTTGTTGAATAACGCAAACTCTCTATTATAAGTCTCGTCATCAGCTATTGAGTATGCCACCTGCACAAGATAACTCTTGCCGTTCTTAGTGGCATAGAAATCTATTTCTTGAGAGTCTTTCCTGAATACGGACAGATGATAACCCATAAATACCAATTCGTTATACACCACATTTTCTAGATTGTGCGTTAAGTCATATCGGTTTTCAGTCTGTCGTATTGTGTTAAACGCCACATCCTCGTCATATACTTTGGAGAAAAACATGAGTTCCCTTTTAGCCTTTGTCATATACTGGGGGATAGAGCGGATGATATATGCTTCTTCCAAATAGCTCAAATATTTCATGATCGTGTTAACGGATGCTGGCATTCCTTGCCCTTTAAGATATTTCATCACCGAATGGGCACTGAATATCCTGCTATTGGAACGTAGGACATAATTGATAAGTCTCTCAAAAAGTGCCACTTTCCTGACATGGTAACGATTGATGATGTCGTTGCGTACAATCTGCTGGTCGAGCTCATTTAGATATGTAAGAATGGATGTTTTGTCTGAGAACTCGATGGTTTTTGGGAAACCGCCATAAATCAGATAGTCTGTTACAGAGCGCGTGTTTCCTGTCTCAGCAGCATACTCACATATTTCCTTATAGACGAACGGGCGTATGTTAAACGAAACATATCTGCCTGAGAAAGCCTTTGTGAGTTCTTTGGATAGTAGCTTGGAGTTGCTGCCGGTAATAAACAGTGACAGGTTCTCGAGCCGCAACGAGCGGCATGCTAAATTCCAATCTTCAACCAGTTGCACCTCATCAAGGAATACATAAGTCTTTTCGGACGATAATCGGGATAAAACAAACTCCACCAGCTCTTCGGCGGTTCGTATTTGAGAACTCACTGATAGTCGTTCAAAATCAAGTGAAAGCGTACATTTCCCTTGATTTCGCAATTCTTGTTCGATCTGATCCTTGATGACCGATTTACCACACCTGCGCACTCCCGTGATGATTTTGATAAGATCACTGTCGTAGAATGGGCGTATCTTTTCTATGTAATGCTCTCTTATGATCATTTTTCTGTTCTTTACTAGCGAATTGTACTGAAAAGTTTTCGCAAAGATATGAAAAGTTTTCATTTCTACTGAAAACTTTTTCAAAAAACGCCAGAAATTTTCAGTAGAAAGGTGTAAGAGCGGAATAATGAACTACTCTTATTTTGCTTTGAGCACATTCCGTCGTTACACAGGATAGTATTAACAACAGCCATTATTCTGAACATCAACAGAGGAAACAGGATAATCCAAAAATTCCGCAGCACTTGTATTCTATAAGACCTCAACAAGTCAGCCATCTGAGCCATGTAGAGACACAAAATTTTGTGTCTCAAGGGGCAGCATTCGGGTAATGTCAAACGAACGGAGGCGCAAGATTTTGCGCCTCTACAAAGCGGATATAAGAAACATCCGCGTTCCAGATGAAACGCGGATGTCCTTTGAAAATCTTAGCGTCTTTGCCACTTAGCGTGAGGCGAAGAGAACGCGGATGCCTCCTCTGAAAACCTCTCTATGCTACGAATTACTCTTCGTCGCCGCCTTCAGCCTCAGCCATGGTGGTGAAGACGTTCTGCACGTCGTCATCCTCCTCGAGGGCCTCGATGAGGGCCTCGACCTCGGCACGCTCGGCATCACCAAGCTCCTTGTAGTCGGCGGGCTCATAGACAAACTCGCTGCTCTTGATTTCGAAGCCGTTGTCCTCGAGGTACTTCATGATGTCACCGTTGGAGGCGAAGTCACCCGACACGAGCATCTCTTCCTCGTCGATGGCAAACTCCTCGGCGCCGCAGTCGATCAGCTCCAGCTCGAGCTCATCGGGATCGATGCCGTCCTTGGGGGCGACATGGAAGTAGCACTTGTGGCTGAACATGAAGGCCACGCTGCCCGAGTTACCCAGCGAACCACCCTTCTTGTTGAAGTAGTTGCGCAGGTTGGCCACGGTGCGGGTGGTGTTGTCGGTAGCGGTCTCGACCAGTACGGCGATGCCGTGGGGGCCGAATCCCTCGTAGATCACCTCCTTGTAGTCGCCGGCATCCTTCTCGCTGGCACGCTTGATGGCGCGCTCGATGTTCTCCTTGGGCATGTTAGCCGTCTTGGCGTTGGCGATGAGGGCGCGCAGGCGTGAGTTGCCTTCGGGGTCGGGACCACCGGCCTTGACGGCGATGGTGATTTCCTTGCCGATTCTGGTAAACGTGCGGGACATGCTGCCCCAGCGTTTCATCTTTCTTGCTTTGCGGTATTCAAAAGCTCTTCCCATTGTTTATATAAGTTTTTTAAGTTGTGAGTTTCTACTTGAATGCTAATAGCTAACAGCTTATCTCAGCTGTGCACCGAGCTGCGTCTCCAGACTCTTGATGATCTTGCTCATGATGGCGTCGATCTGCTTGTCGTTGAGCGTCTTCTCGTTGTCTTGCAGAATCATGCTGATGGCATAGGACTTCTTGCCTGCTGCCAGCTTGTTGCTCTCGTACACGTCGAACAGCGTCATGGACCGTAGCAGCTTCTTCTCGCAGCCCTCGACCACGCGGCGGATGTCGTCGTAGGTCACCGAGCGGTCCACCAGCAGCGCCAGGTCGCGGCGCAGGGGGAGCGTCTTGGGCAGGTCGCTGTACTTGATGTCCTTCTTCATCGCGAGCTTGCAGGCCAGGTTCCAGTTCACCTGGGCATAATAGACGGGCTGGTCCACGTCGAAGCGCTTGGCTAGAGCCTCGTCCACGACACCCATCACGGCAATGGTCTTGCCGCCGCGGTTGCTGTAGCGCAGGGCGGGGTTCATGATCTCGTCCTCGTGCTGCTCGATGACCAGGTCACGCATGTCAATGCCCATGTTGGCGAGCACGTTCTCGAGGTCGGCCTTGAGGTCATACACGTTCAGAGCCCTCACCTTGTCGGCCCACGACTCGTCGTGGTTGTTGCCGGTGAGCCACATGGCCATCTGGGTGCTCTCGCTGTAGGGAGCGAGGGCCTTCTCCTCCTGGCTGATGCTGCCGTCGTGGCTATAGACGTTGCCGAACTCATAGAGTCGCAGGTTGGGGTTCTTGTGGTTGATGTTGCGTGCGATGCTCTCCAGACCGCCGAACAGCAGCGTCTGGCGCATGACGTTCAGGTCACTGCTCAGCGGATTCATGATGCGCACGCACAGCTCGGCGGGATAGGTCGTCAGGCCCTCGTAGTAGGCACCCACGGTGAGCGAGTTGTTCATGATCTCGTGGTAGCCCACGCTGGTGAGCTGGTTGCTCACGGTCTCCTGCATATCGTCGCGGAAATCCACGTCGGTCTTGTTCGAGAGGCTGCTGTGCACCTCGCTGGTGAACTCGACGTTGTTGTAGCCATACACGCGCAGGATGTCCTCCACCACGTCGCACGGACGACGCACGTCCACGCGGTAGGTGGGCACGACGAGGTTGAGTTTCTCGTCATCCTCGGCGGTAATTTCCATCTCCAGGCTCTGGACGATGTCGCGGATCACGTCATGGGGAATCTCCTTGCCGATGAGGCGCTTCACGTAGTCGTAGTGCAGCTCGACGGGGAAACCGGGGAAGTCATGTGCCTTGACATCGACGATGTCGCCACAGATTTCACCACCGGCCAGCTCCTTGACGAGCATGGCGGCCAGCTTGAGGTTGTAGATGACCTGGTTGGGGTCGATGCCGCGCTCGAAGCGGAACGACGCGTCGGTGTTGAGGCCGAAGCGGCGGGCTGTCTTGCGGATCCACGTGGGGTGGAAGTAGGCCGACTCCAGGAACACGTCGGTAGTGCCCTCGGTCACACCCGAGTCCAGACCGCCGAACACGCCACCGATGCACATCGGCTCCTCGCCGTTGCAGATCATCAGGTCGCGGTCGGTGAGCGTGCGCTCCACGCCGTCCAGGGTGACAAACTTGGTGCCTGCAGCGACGGTCTTGACCACGATGCGGTCGCCCTTGACCTTGCTCAGGTCAAAGCAGTGCATCGGCTGGCCAGTGCCCAGCAGGATGTAGTTGGTGATGTCGACAATGTTGTTGATGGGACGCTGGCCCACGGCGAGCAGCAGGTCCTTGAGCCACTTGGGGCTCTCCTGGACCTTGACGCCGCGCACGGTCAACCCGGCATAGCGCGGGCAGGCCTCAGCGTTCTCGACGGTGACGGGGATGCCGCCGTCGTTGCGGTCGATGGCAAACTCGTCAACGCTGGGCAGGTGCAGGTTCACGGCCATGCCATGACGGTGCATCCATGCTGCCAGGTCGCGTGCCACGCCATAGTGCGAGCCGCCGTCGATGCGGTTGGGCGTCAGGTCCACCTCGATAAGGTAGTCGTCCTCGATGCCGTAGTAGTCGGCTGCCGGGGTACCCACCACGGCGCTCTCGGGCAGGACGATGATGCCGTCGTGGCTTGTGCCCACGCCGATCTCATCTTCGGCACAGATCATGCCCAGCGACTCCTCGCCGCGCATCTTGCTGCGCTTGATGGTGAACTCCTTGTCGCCGTCATAGAGCTTGGTGCCCAGCGTGGCGACGATGACCTTCTGACCGGCGGCCACGTTGGGTGCGCCGCACACGATCTGCACCGGTTCATTGCCGTTACCCAGGTCAACGGTGGTGATGTGCAGGTGGTCGCTGTTGGGATGATCGATGCAGGTAACTACTTGTCCCACAACGAGTCCACGCAGACCGCCCTTGATGGTTTCGACTTGTTCTACTGCTCCCACTTCCAGACCCAGCGAGGTCAGTGCCTCGGCCACCTTCTCAGGTGTCAGGTCGGTATCAATATAGCGTTTGAGCCATTTATAGGATATATTCATAGTGCTGAATAGATTTATAATCGCTTAAAAACGTGCAAAGTTACGAAAAGTCGAGCGAAAAGCCAAAATTTTTTTTTGAGCTTTTCCGAGACGGAGTAACTTCGGCGTCAGCCAACGTGCGAAAAGTCGAGCGAAAAGCCAAAATTTTTTTTGACCTTTTCCAAGACCGAAAGCAACGTGTTGGATTTTATCCATCATTTTGATGCTGTCCTGATGGTGCTACAAAAAAGTCGGGCAACCTGTGGGCCGCCCGACCTGTGACACGCTTCACTAATTGCTAAAGGCTAATAGCTGGAATCACTTCATAACCTTGATGGCGCTGGAGGTGCCGTCGGTATAGGTGGTGACAATGATGGTCATGCCGTTGGGTAGCTGCATCTCTTGGCCTGCCATGTTGAAGTAGCGCACGCTGGCAACAGATTTGTCAGTAGTCATCTCCTCAATGCCGGCCATCGGGCTAATGGTGAATACCAGCACACCAATTTCGCTAGGCAGCTTGCCCTCGGCAACAGCATAGAATTCAACACGATAGCGGCCATCCTCATAAAGCGAGAATGCGTCAACGTAGGGCATCCAGTCGCTCTCGGTAATGGTGCCATCAGGAGCAGTGTGGATGATGCGGTAGAAGACGTCACCTTCATACGGGGTAATGGTAACAATAACTTCGAGCTTACCGTGGACTACCTGATAGCTGCCGCTGGGGGTCTGAGTCTGCTCGGAACTTGGCTTGCCGGGAACGAAGATGGTAGCCAGAGCATACTCGCTGACTTCCTTGCCTTCCTCCTGAGCGGTAGCGCTTACACCATACTCCTCACCTTCGGGATCGTCACCGTAAGGAATGGTCCAGGTAGCAACCCCTTCGCCCTCAGCCTGGAGAACATCGTCCCAGTACAGGCAGATGTGGCCATTACCGGTAGCGGTAACAACAACGCCTTCCTCGGTCTCCTCGCTGGTGATCACGGGCTTCTCGGTCTGCTCCATGGGAGCGCCGTCAACGGTCAGGTTGAACTTGTACCAAGCCTTCTCACCAGCGGTGGTGGTTACCTCGGGATTGTTGTCGAAGCCAGAGGTCGGACGGGTCTGGATAGCGATCTCGCCACCAGTGAAGTCGGCGGGGATGTTGAAGGTCATCTTCCACATCTGCTCATACTCGCCAGGACCCCACTTGGCAACACCCTGGAGCTCAAACTCGCCGTCACCATCGGGATCCCAGTAGTTACCTTCCATCTGGGCTACGATGAAGCGGGTGTTGTCCTGACCTTTCTGCAGCGAGGGGCTTACAGTACCCTCGTCACCGGCGTCGTCGGTGTAGGTCAGAGTCAGGTCGCTGCCCTTAGCAGCAGTCTTAACGGTAATGCCACCGGGGAGCACGTTGGGAATGAACTCGCCGTTCTCGTTGTACATACCGAAGTCTACCTGCCAAGCGCTAACGGAAGCCTCGAAGTGAGCCTTCACGTTGAGCTGAACGGTGCCACCGAGGTTCTCGGTCACGTTGGCGTCGTCCATGTAGAAGTACTCGGTACCACCGCTAACGAACTCACCAGCGAACATGCCGCCAGCCAGCATTGCGGTTGCTAAAGTAAATAAAAATTTCTTCATATGCTTGAAAATTAAAACGCTTATAATGTGAATAATACAAATAATCATCGATTGAAATTCGCACCTTCATGGGCGCAAATCTTTGATTGCGCAAAGTTAAAAAAAAATCAAATCATCCAAAACATAACAGCTTTTTTTACAGCAATTACCGAGTTGTTTGTTTTTCAGCACCATTTATTGGATGAACTGTCATGCTGGAGCTAAGCTGTGGCTGGCACCAAATAAAGGGCTGCCGACGCATCACGCGCGGGCCACCCTGGAAAAGCTATGAGAAAAAATTGAATGTGATTCACTCTCGGTTAAGAGCGTGGTGACTATTTGGTCAATATCCTCTTGTTCAGGTAGTTCATAAAGGTATCCTTGTAGTTGTCGCCGATGGGCATTGACACGTCGCCCTCGAGCACCACGTGGTTCTTTTTCACCTCGATGATCTTGTCCAGGTTGATGATGAACGAGCGGTGGATGCGCATGAACGAGTTGGACGGCAGGTGCTCCTCGACCTTCTTCATGCTCAGCAGCACGATGACGGGCCGTTCCCTGTCGTCGCACGCGATTCTCAGGTATTCGCTCATGGCCTCGATGTAGCGGATGTGTTTGATGTCGATGCGCACAATCTTGTAGTCGCTCTTGACGTAGATGGTGCCGTCATCATCGACCTGGGTGGTCGCATTGGTCAAGGCATGCTGCTGAATCTCGTGGATGTCCTTGACCTTCTGGGCTGCGGCCTCAAACTCGTCGAAGCCGTAGGGCTTGAGCAGGTAGCCTGCCGTGTTGGCCTTGTAGCCTTCGATGGCATACTCACTGTAGGCCGTGGTAAACACCATGATCGGCCCCTTGATGTTGTCCTGCTGTAACGACTTGGCGAATTCCATGCCGTTCAGGTCGGGCATATTGATGTCGAGGAAGATGGCGTCCACTCCCTCACTGTCGTTGATGACTTGCTGGGCCTCGATGGCGCTGTGGCACTGCGCCACGAGCTCCAGATAGGGAATCCTGTTGATGTAGGTCACCAGTTTCTTGAGCGCCAGGGGCTCATCGTCGATTGCAATACATTTGATCATAGCTTTTCTCTGTTTTTGGAGTTGCGTCAAGCTGGTTAGTTATCGGGATGGTTGCCGCTGGCCGAGGCGGCATGTGCGGCAAAGTCCTCGGGCCGTCGTGCCGGCAGGTCAAGCAGCACGTCGTAGGTTTCCTCGCCGTTGTCGATGTTGAGCGAGTAGTCGTTGCCGTAGATGAGTTCGAGCCGCTTGGTGACATTGCTGAGCCCTACGCCGCCATACTCGTGCTTGGCGTGGCTCTTGGTGTTGTGGCAGTGGAACAGCAGGCGCCCGTCCTTCTTCTCGATGTCGATGGTGATGGTCGAGGGCTTGTCATAGGCCACGCCGTGCTTGAAGGCATTCTCGACAAAGGGGATGAACACCAGCGGTGCCAGCGCGATGTCCTCGGAGCAGTTCTCTGGCACGTCGACATTGACGTTGACCTGGTCGGTGTAGCGCAGCTTCATCAGGTTGAGGTACTTCTTGAGGAAGATGACCGCATTGTTGAGCGACACATATTGCTTGTCGCTCTCGTAGAGCAGGTAGCGCATCATCCTCGACATGTCCACGATGCTGTCCTTGGCCTGCTCGGGGTCGATGTCCACAAGCGCGTGGATGTTGTTGAGCGTGTTCATGATGAAGTGCGGGTTGATCTGGTAGCGCAGGTAGTCCAACTGCTGTTTCAGACTCTGCTCCTTGAGCTGGGCAAGGTGCTTCTTCTCTTCCTCGTTCAGGAAGTAGGCCTTGACACCCAGGTTGGCACCGATCATCAGAACGACGATGATGAACATCGTCAGGTCATGCTTGTCGATAGGGGGATGGCCGTTGGGCGGCATCGGTGGCGGCATTCGGCTCTCAGTGCTTGAAATCAGCGGCTGGCCATTGGGCCTGTGGGCGCACTGGGCAAGCTGGAAAATGCTGATCATGACCAAACAGGCTACGAGATACGTCTTCACGCGCTTGTGTATCACAATGATGGGGGCCAGCACATGGTTGTGAATCAGAAAGACGACGAGAAACGCTAACAAGTTAGCCCAGGTATCGAACAACGAATGCTTTATCCACGATGTTTCCATCGCCGAATCGTCGTGCCTGAAAATCAGGCTCACAAGCGGGGACAAGAACAGCACGATCCACACGATGGTGTAGACGATGGTCTCCTGCTTGGTCTGTTTGTTCAATATCTTCACGGGTAGATATTCTCTTTTTGGTTACTGAACAAAGGTAGTCAAATGCCCGCAAATCGCAAAATCTTTTCAGTGATTCTTGCCATTGATTCAGTGAACTGCTGCAATAGATAAAAAAGTCAGCGGCTCCCCATGCAGGAAACCGCTGACATATCCTAAGCTAAAAGCTAAAGCCTAAAGCCTAAAGCCTTTATTACTTCATCACCTTAACGGCGCTGGTGGTACCGTCGGTGTAGGTGGTAACAACGATGGTCACACCGTTGGCCTCCTGCATCTCCTGACCAGCCATGTTGAAGTAGCGTACGCCGGCAACAGCCTTCTCGCTGTTGATCTCGTCAACGCCAGTCTTCTTGGAAACGGCAGCATATACATAGTAGCCACCATCCTTCAGGGCAACGCCCAGGGTGTAGGAGTAACCTACGGGAACACAGTAGAAGCCCTCAGCCTCAGCCTCCAGCGGGTTCTGCATAGCGTAACCCAGAACGGTCTCGCGCATAGCCTCGTCGGCACCGTAGCGAACGCCGTTGATCAGGAAGTAGAAGGGTACATTGGGACGGTTAGCCTCGTTCTCCTCCTCGGTCAGAGCGGGATCCCAAACGAAAGCACCCCAAGGATTGTACTCGAAGGTGTAGGTGGTGGTGTAGTCGCCATCGGCGCCCTTAGCCAGCTCAACGGGAACCTCGTTACCCTCCTGGTCAACGAGCATCAGGATGATGCTGGGATCGGTGGGAGTAACCTCGCCAGCCTCATAGGTAAAGGTGACCTTGGGCAGGAAGGCGTTGATACCCTCATGGAACTCATAATCCTCATCATCAAACCAGTAATAGGTGCAGCTATAGTCCTCTACAGCAGAGCCATAGAAATAGGTCTGGCCCCACTCGCCGGCTTCAATTACCATGCACTCAACCAGCAGGTTCTTGCCGGTGTACTCAAACGGCTCATCAAGTATGAAGGTCATCGTGGTCTCACCATACTCGGGAACGGTAGTGGCAACGGGAGTAGCGCCAACCTTGGCAACCTTCTCGGTGAAGCCCATCTCGTCGGTCTCCAGGAATGCCAACTGAATGGTGGCGTCCTCAAAGCTGATGTAGTCATTCTCGTCCGAGCTGTAACCATTGTAATAGTCAGCCAGGGTGTAGAAGGTAACGCTGGTGATCTTGCCGCCCTGCATCTCGGAGATCATCTCGGCGGGATAGATCGTCTGGCTCATGGTACCCTCGGTGTCTGCCATAAGGCCACAGATGGGTGAAGTGCTGGCATAAGACAGACCTGCACCGATGGTCAACTCATTGGCCTGAGCGGCAAATGCCATAGCGGCCACTGCGATAAGTGTAAAGAATTTCTTCATAATTAAATGAAAATTAAATAGTTAATTAGAAATGTGAATTAAAAAAGTATTGGATTTAATAATCAATGCTATCGAAATATGGCGCAAAGATACTGCATATTTCCCGCAATACTGCATAAAATCGCAAAAATCTAACCCAAGAAGGTTTAAAAAGCCTTAAGCGCATAAAAGGTAGAAGTAAAAAGTGTGCTGATACAAAATCTATCGCAATGTAAGCCTCATCTAGAGTGTTATACAGAATGGGAAACGGTCCAATCTGTCACAAGTGCTGTGGCAGATTGAACCGTTCTCGGGTCTTTACGGCGGCCGCGTTACGGGCGGCACGTCGATGTGTTTAGTGCCAGATGTAGGTCACAGTGCCGATGCCCTCGGTCATGGTGTTCTTGGGCACCGAGAATCTGGACTTGAGGGCAGCCTGCTCGCAGGCGCGGCGCACCTCGGGATGGGATGCAAGGTCGCCTGTGGCGCTCACTGCCGAGGCCTTGGTGACTTGGCCGCGCGGATTGACGGTCACGCGCACGGTCACACGGCCCGACCACTTGCTGTTGGGTACAGGCTTGGCCCAGTAGTCAAGGGTGTAGCCCACCAGTCCGCTGATGCCGGGTTTGCCGGCCAGCACGCCCTGGTTGGAGTTGCCACTTGCCGATCCCTGCTGACCTCCGCCATTGCCGTTGTTGTTGCCGAAGGCGTTCTTCACCCTGTTGTTGGTGGCATTGCTGGCGGTGGGTTTGGGCTCGTTGGTGTTTTTGGACTTGGTCTCCTTGGCCTCGGTGTCTTTAGCCTTGACTTTGGGCTTGTCGACCTTCTTGTCATTCTCCTTGACGGGGCCGGGTTTCTTGGGCTCGGGCTCCTTGGGTTGCTCCTTCACCTTGTGGGGCGATTCTGTCTTCTGGGTGACAACGGGAGGCGTTTTCTGGTTCACCTCACCGGCATCCTCCATGTCATCGCCCTCGATATCGGGGTCATCGCCTTCGTTGGGCGATGCGCTGGGCTCGGCCGACTCCTGGTCCATCAGGTCGTTCTGCACGTAGTCCATGGTGTTGCCCAGCATGACATATTCCCCGCCAAACAAGATGGAATCTTGTGCCAGCTGCATCGGGTCGGGCGGGTACACCTGCTCGTAGCGCAGCGTGAAGCTCAGCAACAACGCCAGCGTGCCCACGGTGATGAGCAGGGTGAGCAGCAAGGCCCAGAGGCTATTTTTGCGGCGATTTTCTTCCATCGTGATGATGTGTTAGGGTTGAGTGGGAATGGGCTCGGTGATGGTCTCGGGGACCATGGCCTCGGCAGGAGCCGGGCCGAAGGAAGCCTCGCTGGGCTTGGTGGCCAGGACGATTTTCACGCCCTGCTTGGAACCCTTGTCCAGTATCTCGACAATCTTGCCATAGTTTACCTCCTCGTCGGCATACACGGCGACAAACTCGTCGGGGTTGCCGATCTTGAGTGCCTGCATGAAGCCCTCAAGCTGCTCGGGGGCGATGGGCATGAGGTCGCTCTCACCGGTATCGCTCGTCTGCGTGGCATACATGTTGAGGTCCTTGTCAACATAGATGCGCGTCGAGGGCTTGATGGCGGTCTGCTCGCTGCTCTGCGGCAGATTCACCTCAAGGGCCGACGGGAAGACAAACGTCGAGGTGACCATGAAGAAGATGAGCAGCAGGAAGATGACGTCGGTCATCGATGCCATGCTGAACATCGACAGGGTTTGGTGCTGTCTCTTGAGTGCCATAGTTTAATCTAGTTTTTACTCGCTAGTCTCTAGTCTCTAGTTCACGACCCTAAAGCCTAAAACCTAGAGCCTAAAGCCTAACCCCTAATGACTGATTACTTGGCCGGCTCGTTGAGCAGGTCCATGAACTCCATCGTCTTGCCCTCGAGCTTGTTCATCACCTTGTTGACACGCGAGGTGAGGAAGTTGTAGGCAAACAGGGCGACGATACCCACAATCAGACCGGCAACGGTGGTCACCAGGGCCTGGTAGATACCGCTGGCCAGGATGGTCACGTTGCTGTTGTTACCAGCGCTGGCGAGCTGGAAGAAGGCCTGTACCATACCGGTCACGGTGCCCAGGAAACCGATCATGGGCGCACCGGCAGCGGTGGTAGCGAGCCAGTTGAATCCCTTCTCGAGCTTGGCAATCTCCATGTTGCCCACGTTCTCGATGGCGACGAGCACGTCGTTCATCGGGCGGCCGATGCGGCTCACGCCCTTCTCAATCATGCGGGAGTAGGGGGTATTGGTGTCTTGGCACAGCTTCAGGGCCTGGTCCACCTCACCGCGGTGGATGTACTCCTTGATGCGGTCCATGAAGGAACGGTCCTGGCGGTTGGCGCGGTTGATGGCAAACAAGCGTTCAAAGAAGATGTAGATGCTCACGATGGCCAGCAGAGCCAGCGGAATCATGAGCCAGCCACCTGCCATGGTGAGGTCCCATACCGAGAGTTCCTTGATGACGGGCTCGGCGGGAGCAGCGGCGGGAGCGGCAGCCGCTGCGACGGCGGCGGCACTGTCGGTGACAACCTGTGCAACGGTGTCCATAGCCTGCTGCAGGGTGTCGGCGGCCTGCTGTACCGTCGGGTCGGCAGGCGTTACTTGAGCGAGAATCGTGTTAAGGATTGACATAATCGATTTGATTCGTTATTTGGTTATTGCGTTGATGTTATTTCTATCTATAAAACGTGAAAAGGACTGTTTTATTTCAAACATGCCTTGTAAGCCTTGATCGTAGCCTCCAAGCCCAGGTACAATGCGTCGGCAATCAGCGCATGCCCGATCGACACCTCCATCAGGTGCGGCACATGCTGCTGGAAGTACTTGAGGTTGTGCAGGTTCAAGTCATGACCTGCATTCAGGCCCATCCCCACGCTGTGGGCCATCTTGGCGGCAGCGGTGAACGGGGCGACGGCACGCTCGGGGTCCTCGGCAAACTGCTCGGCAAACGGGCCGGTGTACAGCTCCACGCGGTCGGCGCCCGTACGGGCTGCAGCGCGGATGTTATCCAGGTCGGTGCCCACAAAGATGCTCGTACGGATGCCGGCTTCTTTCAGGCGGTCAACGATGCCAGTGAGGAATTCCATGTTGGCCTCCACGTCCCAGCCTGCCGACGAGGTCAGCGCGGTGGGGGCGTCGGGGACCAGGGTGGCCTGGGTGGGACGCACCTGCAGCACCAGGTCCATGAATTGCTCACTGGGGTAGCCCTCGATGTTGAACTCGGTGCGCACCAGCGGACGCAGGGCATACACGTCGCTGCGGCGGATGTGGCGCTCGTCGGGACGCGGATGCACGGTGATGCCGTCGGCACCAAAGCGCTCGCAGTCCATCGCTACCTGTTGAACATCGGGAATATTGCCGCCGCGTGCGTTACGTAGGGTGGCTATCTTGTTGACGTTGACACTCAGATTGATCATTATCTTGTTGACTTAGATGTCTCTTGATTGAAAATAAAGTTTTTGTTGTGTTGTCGTGTTTGTATTAGTGCTGCCATTGCCGCGCTACAAGCTGCAAAAGTAACTATTATTTCTCACATAGTTGTGAAAACTAATGTGAATTCTTCCAAAAAAAGCATTAACACCCCCACGGCGTGCCACGCCACTTGAAACCGTAGCGCAGTGACACTTTCAGCCTTGCCTGTGGATGTAGGGCCACGCTTTAGCTTCGCCTCCCTGACAGATGGCCGGCTGCATCTGGTTTCCATCTTAGAGCTGGGGGGATACATATTTGATGGCCTATTGCCGCCTGCTGCGCCGTGGCCACGCCTTGTCGAGGCCCTGTGTCCTGCAGCATCACCCTGGAGAGTTTTGACTGAAAAAGCACGGTTTCATCGCAGAAAATCGGGAAATTTTCCGATGAAACCGTGCTTTTTTGATGTTTGTGCCCACTTGGGGCAGGGGGATAAAACAACAACTACCCGCCATGGATGGTGGCGGGTAATTATTTGGATGATGATGTGTGTTTTCCTTTCTTAAACCTAAGGATTACTAATTATTATAAAATCTAAACATTCTTCAAAAGTCGAAAAAGTTGTCCCATATGCCTCCGTTGGTCGAGTTGGGATTGTTCGGGACAACGGACAAACCGTCGATAATTCTTGCTGTTTTCATATCCAGCACCCAACGGAAGATGTTGCCTATTGACGTTCTGAGGCATACCGTGTATTTGCCTGTTTCTAGACAGCTGATATTCACCTCATCATATTCACCGTCAACACTTTCGGGACCAAACACGATGTTCTCGGTGCTATACTCGTTGATCCACAAACTGCATGTTCCAGAGGCGTTCAAGACCGTCAGGATCTTCTCGCCGTTAATGACATCATACTGTATCGATGGCCTTGAGAACGATCCTTTGATTTGCCATCGATCTTTGCCATTGTTCTGATGAGCCATTCCTGGGCTGTTCTGAGCCATCGCTGACATGCTGCAGATGATGGCCAATATTGTGATGATATATAATCGTTTCATAATTCCGTAATGTTTAGATTTGACGCAATGATGTTTAGATTTCTGACGCAAAGTTACATCCAATAGTTGAAATGACCAAATTTTTTCGTAATACACACCTTGTTTAACTTGTTGGTAATCAGTATCATGATAAAAAATTTTTAATACAATTTTCAAGACCTCATTTTTTGCTCCAAAAACGGGCTTTTTGGGGGTGTGGGGCGCTTGATTTGCTAATTCTCTTGTTTACCGAACTGGTCGATGTACTCGTTGAGCGAGCAGTCGAGTCCCATCTTCTTGGCCAGGCGCTGCTTGAGCACGCTCACGCTGGTGGCATTGGAGTAACCCATGACGATGGCGGTCTGGATGTAGGAATAGCCCATGCAGGTGAGGGCCAGCAGCAGCAGATCCTTGTCGTTGAGTTCGGGGTAGTCCTGGCGCGTGCGCGTCATGATGTTGTTATGCTCCAGATCGATGTAGTCGTACAGTTTCACCCAGTTGTCGCGGTTGCTCTCCTGGAACTTGACGATGCGCTTCATGTTCTCGGCAATGCGGTTGTTGGGCTCGTGGTAGCAGGCCTCGATCATCTCGCGCATCATGCTCGTGTGGGACGAGATGAACCCCTTGAGGCGTTCATCGTTGATCTTCATCTCGCTGATGTTGTCCTGCAGGTCGGTCAGGTTGTGCATCTGGTTCTGGAACTGGTCCTTAAGCTCGATGACAAGTCTGTCGTAGCGGTGCGCGCGACGGTAGAACAGCAGGGCCAGCAGCAGCAATGACAGGATGACGAGGCCTGCAAGGGTCGAGAGGATGAGGTTGCGGTTGCGGCGTGCCTTGTCCTGCTCGGCCTTGTATTCCTGGTCATAGTTGATCTCGGCATACATGATGTTGAAGATATCGGGATTCCTCATCAAGGCGAAGTCGATGCTGTCGCTCTCATGGCTCAGCTTGTAGTAGTCGAGCATGTTGCCGCTGGCCTTGGCAATCTGCGCCATCGGCACGAGATAATTGTGTGAATGATAGTAGGATGAGTCGCTGATGCGCTCCTTGGCCTTATCAATAAACTTCAGGGCTGAATCCGGCTTACCCTTCATGGCATACACACAGGCGCATGTCGCAAAATCGTTGGTGGTGAAGTAATCCATGCGTTTCAGCTTCAAGATGCGCTGCAGCTGCCCGTAAGCCTTGTTGTAAAGCACTGCTGCCGAGTCCTTTCCTACTTTGGCCCCCTGCATAAAGTACAGATAAGCCAAGTTGCTGACGCAATGGATGTAGTTGGCCGTATCCTTCTCACTCTCGGTCAGGTTGATGGCCTTGTTCAAGGTGTAATCGGCCTTGTTGGGGTCGCGGAATCGGGTGTTTGCGCCCAACTCCCTGAGGCTCAGGATCTGGTAGTGGTTGTTGCCGGCGGCAGTGAAGTTCTCCACCGCCTGTTCCAGTTTCTCGATATCTCGTCCGTCAAAGGCTTGATGCTTGATGTAGAGCTTTCCCATGCGCATCTGGGCATAGCCTCGGTTGAACCGATCGCTCTCGCCCGCCGAGCTCTCAGCCTTCTTGTAATAGACCATGGCTACCGAGTCGGGAAGCGCAAGCTCCTCAGTGACAGCGCCCTTGTAGATATAGGAACGGGTGAGCTTCTCCTTGTCGCCCTTGTGCTTACTGAAGTAGTCCAGCGCCTGGGTGATGATGCTGTCGTTGTCGCTGGTAATGTTGTCGTAGTTGATGTAGACCGCCTGGGTGAGCAGCAGGTTGTAGTAGGCCTCGTCAGCCTCGCTGAGTTCCTCGCGGTTGATGCTGTCAAGGATGGCTTTGGCTTGTTGAGGTTGGTCATAGACCAGGCTGTCGGCCTCAATGAGTCGGGCGTCGTAGTCGGGCATACGGTTACAGCCAGTGAGAGACATCACCAGCGCACTGATTATGAGCCAGATATATACCTGCTTTTCCATCATCCGGATTGCAAAGATACAATTTTTTTTTAATCCAAGTATTTTTCGAATTGATTTTTTAGCCCTTTATTATATATTATAATGTGTCATAGTCCGCTTTTCAGTGTTGTGTCGGCCTTACGACCGAGACATTAAACCAATAGTTATATAAAAAACAAACAAAACAATTTTCATTCAATTTTATTGATAATTGTGTTTAATATCTCGTGCGAAACGCAATAAAAATATAGTGAATTGGGGCGAAAAACAACGATTTCATCGACTTATTTGGCTTTTTCTATGCAACGATATGGCAGTTGGCCCATAAAGTTTTTATAAATGCAAATTTCGCTAATGAGACTAATTTCACGAAAGATAATAAATCTATTCGCAAACATTTCTAAATTCGTGAAATTAGCATTAGCCCCACAGGGTTTGGGCCGGCAGATATTTCATTGTTTTTTCTGTGCAACGGGCAGCATGGTTGTGGTCCATCACACTCACGGCAGGCCGGAGTGCCCTCACGATTGGGGTGGAGCACGGCCGGCCTGCCGCGGGATAGGGTGGTGGACGGGTGGATTATTCCTTGAGGCGGCTGTCGATGATGATGGTCACCGGGCCGTCGTTGATGAGCGCCACCTGCATTTCGGCACCAAACACGCCCTGCTTGGTGGGTTTGCCCAGCAATTGGGCCACCTCGGCACAGTAGGCCTCGTACAGCGGTACGGCCAGGTCATGGCCCGCCGCATGGATGTAGCTGGGGCGGTTGCCCTTCTTGGTCGAGGCATTGAGGGTGAACTGGCTCACTGCCAGCACCTCGCCGCCTACATCGATGATGCTGCGGTTCATCACGCCCTGCTCGTCGTCAAAGATGCGCAGGTTCACCGTCTTCTGCGCCAGCCAGCGCATGTCGTCCTCGGTGTCTCCCTCACGCACACCCACCAGCACCATCATGCCGGGGCCGATGGTGCTGTGCAGTTGTCCGTCGATGGTGACCGAAGCCTCGGTCACCCGTTGTATCACAATTCTCATTGTTTTTTAGCCATTACCTGTTAGCGGTTAGCTGTAGGCCCTCCGCCGCCAGAACGCGGATGCCAACTCCTAACTCCTAACTCCTAACTCCTAACTAATTAACTCACTTCATCCACTTAAACAGGTCCTTGAAGCTAGCCTTCTGGCCGTAGTGGAGGATGCCGCGGCGGTAGATGCGGGCGGCCAGCCAGGTGATGGCAAGCGCGGTGCCAATCAGCAGGACAAGGCTCAATATCAGTTGCCATGTGGGCACGCCAAACGGCAGTCTTACCATCATCACCACAGGCGAGGTGAACGGTATGATGGAGCACCACACAGCCATGGGACCAGTGGGATTTTGTGCGCAAGCGATACCGGCATAGAAGGCGATAAGCATGATAAAGATGACGGGCGTGGTGAACTGGGATGCTTCACTGGCCTGATCCACTGCTGAACCCAGTCCGGCAAACAGTGAGCTGTAGAGCAGATAGCCGCCGATGAAGTAGAGCACGAAGTTCACAAGGATGGGCACGTAGTTGATGGACAGTATCTGTCTTGTGATACCCTCCATGAATCCCGTTTCTTGGGCTGCAGCCATCGCCTCGGGCGAAACGACATCGGTCGGCGCAGCACCGCCCAACATGCCGCCTGCTACCGTGCCGATGATGACGAGCAGGACAACCCAGATGGCCATCTGTGTCAGGCCCACAAGACCCACACCGATGATTTTACCCAGCATAAGCTGGAAGGGGCGGCAACTGCTCACCACCACCTCCACAATGCGGTTGGTCTTCTCCTCGATGACGCTGTTCATTATCATCGCGCCATACATGAGCACAAACATATAGGTAATGAACGACAGCATGAAACCGAGTCCCATGGCTGCATCGGTCGATGACTCCTGTGCGCCCTCGTCGCTTAACTTGATGGAACGCACGTCAATATCGACGTGGGCCTTGTCAACCATCTGCTGCAGGTTGGGAATGCCCAGCGCGGCAAGGTGGGCGTTCTCGATGGTGTCGGCAATGATGTTGCGCACTGTCGATACCAGCGCCGGGGTGATGGTTCCCTTGCTCAAGATGTCGACCGTGCCGGTGCTGTCCACATTGCTGGGGATGATGACCATGGCGTCGATTCCGTTGGGGGCCTTGTTGTAGAAATCGTGGGCATTGGACGCGGTAAGGTCCTCCTCGATGATAAAGGTGTACATCTCGTCGCTGTGCAGCGCGGGAGCATAGCGGCCGGTTTCGTCGACAACCGAGATCAGCTGGGTAGTGCTGCCCTTATCGTTGAGGTAGCCAAATCCCACGGGAATGGCCATGATGACGATAAACAGCAGTGGCATGCCCAGCGTCATGAATATGAATGACTTGCGCCCGACAATCGACATGTATTCACGGGCGATGATGAGGCCTAGCTTATTCATTGCTTACTACATTTTTAGATTTGACGGTTTCGATGAAAATCTCGTTCATACTGGGCAGCACCTCGGAGAAGCCCGTGAGGAGGTAGTGCTCGTTGAGCCAACTGATGGCATCGCGCACCTGCACGCCGGGGGCCAGCTTGATGAGGGTGTCCTGCTTCTTTACGGGATCGGGGGGCAGTAGGGTGAACAGGGCCTCGTTGGCCTCGATCTTGTCGGGTGTCTGCACGGCGATGATGTTCTTCTTGTGCTGCTGCTTCACCTCGTCAACACTGCCGGTAAGCACCACCTGGGCATGGTTGAGCAGGGTGATCTGCTGGCACACCTCCTCGACCGACGCCATGTTGTGTGTCGAGAACAGGATGGTGCTGCCCTCGTCGCGCAACGCCAGGATCTCGACTTTCAACTGCTCGGCGTTCACCGGGTCGAAGCCCGAGAAGGGTTCGTCGAAGATGAGCAGCGGCGGGCGGTGGATGACGGTGCCGATGAACTGCACCTTCTGCTGCATACCCTTGGACAAGGTCTCCACCTTGTTGTTTTCCCACTTCTTGAGGTCAAAGCGGTCGAGCCACCAGTGCATCGAGGCCACGGCATCGGCCTTGGACATGCCCTTGAGGCGCCCCAGATACACGATGTGGTCTCCCACCTTCATTTTCTTGTACAGGCCGCGCTCCTCGGGCAGGTAGCCGATGTGGGCGATGTCGCTGTCGGTCATCGGCTTGCCGTTGAGTGTGACGCTGCCCTCGTCGGCGGCGAGGATGCGGTTGATGATGCGGATCAGGGTGCTCTTGCCGGCGCCGTTGGGCCCCAGCAGGCCATAGATACAGCCCTGCTCCACCTGCATGGAAACGCCGTCCAGGGCGGTGTGCCCCTCGTAGCGCTTGACCACGTTGTTAATGTCCAGATAAGCCATATTCTTTTCAGATTTTAGTTGTCACGTGACAACGCGATTAAATGGAATGGTTGTTCTTTATTGCAAATTTACTCGTTTTTGACCATTAGACGCAGTGTTGCGCTGAAAAATCACATGTTTTGCGCTTAAACTGCATCGCTTAGTGCAAAAATATGAGGGCCAGGTCGCGTCGGGATCGTCGCTGGCCCTGCATCATACCCCTTTTCTTAGTATAGTTCAGGCAAACGATAGCTCTGAAATTGCTCCAGGCTTTCAATTTGACTCACTCGTTGATTTCTTGTTGCGGGGCGCAACTTGGTCCACCACCTTGCCAATGACGCTAGAGCCGTTTATCGATTTCATTCGGCTGAAGGAGAAGTGGGTCTCGCCTTTGATGATGTCGGCTGTAGTCCAAACGTTTCCATCGTCGTAGTCATAATTATAGAACGTCAATTTGCCATGGTGGGAAACAGTCCAATGAGGAGCCTTCTCAAGGGCTTGGTAGAACTCCTCGGTAGGTATCGTGTCAAAGTCAAAGCATATCTCCTCGTCGATGCGTGACTGTTCGGTTAGCGGGGGGAATTCCACGCCCAGCACTTTGGACAGCGTGTCGCGGTCAACGACGACACTGTAGTCGGCACGATCGTTCCTGAACACGACCTCAAACCCCTTCCAGGAGTCATCCTTCCTACACGGCAGTTCAATTTCGACATGGATCCTGTCGCCAAGGATTTCGGGCCTCTTTCGGTCGGCTGCCAGTGTGGTGTCCTGGTCAAAGAAGAGTCTCAAGTTGTTTTCCTGTCCCAAATCAAAGGTATACCATCGTTCGTATTGGCCATTATTGACCTGATCCACGATTTTTTGTACCTCGGCTGGGGAGACTTCCTCCAGGAACTTGCAGCATACCACGAACCGTTCATCACCATCAACGAAATCGGTCTTGGTATAGTACTCCTCGATGGTGTACTCGGGCAGGATGGGCAGATCAAGCAACTTGTCTAATTCGGCCTTGTCCTTGAAGGGTAGCACCGTGCTGTCATCGATTTTGTGTTTTTCGGGGCCGCAAGCGGTGGTGAGAACCATTGCGCTGGCAATCAGCAACACGCCGAGGGCCATCAGGATACGTTGTTGTGTAGGTCTCATAGTGATGATTGTATTAATGATTGCACTTAATGATATCGCTTATTTAGGCAATAATGAGCTAGGATTCTCGTCAAGAGTTCCCAGCTCATTATTGTCATGAATCATTGGGTTTGATGTTTACTGCTCGGGGCCCATCACGAGTTCAATCTTGTTGCCGGCGCTGTAGATTTGGCGGGCAAACTCGGCGATCGACTCGGGCGTCTGGGCCTTGACGATGTCCTCATAGCCGGTCATGTCGTCCAAGCCCAAGAGCAGGTACTGCTGGATGTTGCTACGCCAGTACCAGTTCTCCTTCAGGTTGGTGGCATGGTCCTTGAGCATGTTCTCCTTGGCCTCGGCCAGGGCAGTAGCGTCGATGGTGGTGCAGGCGTTAGCCATCTCCTCGTTGAGGACCTTGAGCACCATCTCCTCAAACTCGGGGTTGACGGGTGCCACGGCCAGTACCATCGTGCGGGGCTTGCCGCCGGCGACGCCGGGACCTGTGCTACCCATGGCTTGGGTCGAGTAGGCTGCACCGGCGTCCTCGCGGATCTTCTGCAGATAGACACGGTTCAGCACCTCTCCCAGGATGTTGGCCTTGATGGAATTCTCCAGGCTGTAAGGAATGTTGTCGGCATGCCAGATGATCACCTGATACTCCTTGGGCTCCTCCATCTTGCGGTTGAAGTGGCACAGGACTTCGCCGGTGGGCATGTCGGTGGTGTTCACCCAGTCGCTCTTCTTGCCCTTCTGGGCGGGCAGGCTGGCGATGTACTGCTCGATGAGCGGGCGGATGGTAGCCTCGTCAATGTTGCCGACAAACAGGAAGGTGTAGTTGGCGGCGTTGGCGGTGCGCTCCTTGGCAATCTCCATGATGCGGGGCAGGCTCACCTGCTTCAGGTCATCGACATTGAAGGGCTTGTTGCGCCAGCTGCGGTTGCTCATGATGTACTGCAGCGAGTCGCTCATGGCGCTCTCGGGCATGAGGTCCTTGTTCTTGAGCTGCGTTTCCATCAGGTTCATCGTCTGGTTGAACTTTTTCTCATCGGGGGTGAGAGCAGTGAACTTGAGGTAAACGAGCTGGAACATCGTTTCCAGATCCTTGACGGTGCTGCGGCCACCCACGCCATCGGTATGGGTACCGACGTTGATGTAGGCGCTTACCTGCTTGCCTGACAGGGCCTTCTGCAGCTCTGAGTTGGAGAAGTTGCCCAGGCCGGTGTAGGAATCCAGACTGGAGATGAGTTCCAGGTTGGCCCAGTCCTTCTCACCGTACAGCGACTGGCCGCCGCGCTGGAAGGCGCTCATCGTGATCTCGTCCTGCTTGAAGTCGGTCTTCTTGAGCACGACGCGGGCACCGTTGCTCAGTTCGAGCATCTTGTAGCCGAACAGCTCGTTCTCGCTCTCCTTGACGATTTTGCCCTTCTTGGGCAGCTTGTTCATGTCCATGAGGGGCTCGTTCCTCACGTTGTCCACATAGGGGGCGATTTCGGCGCTGTTGGCGGCATCGATGGCAGCCTGGAATCCCTCGACGGTGGGATAAACGGCACCTTCCTTCTCCTGGTTGAAGTCGGTGATGACCATGTTCTGGCCATCGGTATTGATGAGTTCAGGAATGATCATGTTCACCATGTCAACGGTCATGTTGGGAGCAATCATGCCGGCAATCTGGTAGTCCTGCTCAACCGAGGTCATGGGCTCGCCATCCAGGTAGTTGCTGCAGTAGGTGCGGCCGTAGGTCTCGTTGGACACTTTGTCGCGCTCGTTGTACCAGTTGTCCATCCAGCTCATGTACTCGTCACGGGCGCGCTCATACTCGCTCTCGGTGAAACCGTGCTGGGCGGCACGCAGGGCCTCGACAATCAGGGCCTGGGCGGCAGCCTCCGACTGGCCCTCCTTGGGCATGGCTTCCATCGTGAAGGCATCCATCGTCTTGGCGATGCCCAGGTAGCTCATGTCGTAGCAGTAAGCCCTGTCAAACGGGCAGTCGGGCTCTTGGGCGAGGTCGTTTAGGCGCGTGTTGAGCATGCGGGTAACCATACTCTCGAGGTAGCCCAGCATCATGTAGTCCATGTTGACCTTCTCCTCCTTGCTGACGGCGTCGTGCTTGAACATCACGGTCACCTCGCTGTACTGCTGCTCCTTGTCCTTATCGATGACGATAATGGGCTTGTCGTTGGCGGGAACGGGCACGTCAACCACCTGTGCGGCATTGGGGTCGAGGACGCAGTCCTTAAACAGCTCCTTGATTTGGGCCTCGATGTGGTCCACATCCACGTCACCCACGATCACCAGGGCCTGGTTGTCGGGACGATACCACTTGTGGTAGTAGTCGCGCAGCTCCTGATAGGCGAAGTTGTCAACAACGCTCATCAGGCCGATGGGCAGGCGCTTGCCATACTTCGAGTCGGGGAACAGCGTCTCGAGCTGGCGCTCAAGCATACGCATTTGGGGACCCTGACCCAGTCGCCACTCCTCGTGGATCACGCCACGCTCCTTGTCGATCTCCTCGTCGGTGAGCAGCAGGCCGCCACTCCAGTCCTTGAGGATGAGCAAGCAAGAGTCGATAGCGCTCTGGCGCGTGCTGGGCACGTCGTTGATGTTGTAAACGGTCTCGGCAATGCTCGTGTAGGCATTCAGGTCGCCACCGAAGTTCACACCCAGCGAGCGGGTGTAGTCGATGATACCCTTGCCCTCGCCGTTGAAGTGCTCACTGCCGTTGAAGGCCATGTGCTCCAGGAAGTGGGCCAGACCGCGCTGGCTCTCCTCCTCCTGGATGGAGCCCACGCGTTGGGCGATGTAGAAGTTCACACGGTTCTCGGGATAGTTGTTGTGGCGGATGTAGTAGGTCAGTCCGCAGTCCAGCTTGCCGACGCGCACCTCAGGGTCCACCGGAATGGCCATGTTCTGAGCCGACAGCATGCTTGTGCTGAATGCCACCAGCATCAGCAGCAACACAGCAAATAAGTTCCTGATTCTCATAAATCTAATTTTTAAAGTTAATAGTATTGTTGTATATGTTGTTCTGTCGTATTCTGATACTCTTAAAACACTTCACCTCAAAACTACCTGCAAAAATACAATATTTACCGATAATTATCAACGTTTTGCCGAAAATCTCTTTCAGAATCATCGAATTGGCATCCGTGTTCTTTTTTGTGTCTACGAATTAACCGAATTGATCGAATTGGCATCCGCGCTCGTGCTGTGGTCGGTTGAAAAAATTCGGTTAATTCGTAGACCCATCAATTCGTAGTCACAGAAATTCGTAGCGACTTGTGCGGGGCCGATTACTTGGTTCTGACGGTTTTGACATCGTCGGGGTTTGGGCCCACGCGTTGCGTCGTGCAGTCAATGGTGGTACGATCATCATTTGCAATGTCAATCGCCTTGCCTACATTGCTGCCGTGCACGTCAACCCAGTCCAGCAGTGTGATAGCGTCTCTTGTTTTCCAGTCGTGGCCATCCTCGGCTACCGACAAGCCATACCATAGATACAGCTTGTATCTGCTGTCCTTGTTGACTTCATTCAACGGCTTGGGCAGGATGCGGACCGATATGCTGATGCGGGCCGGAATAGAGTCAAACTCCATGACATCGGGTTGCCAGTATAGAATCGTTGAGTCTTCTCTAACTATACTCTGTAAAACCCCGTTAGAGTCATTTTGCTCTATGGTTTCCTGATGTATCATGAAAGATTCCATCTGGTCGCTTGTGAGGGTGTCAATGACAACATGGCTATCAGCCAGCCTATAGGTGACCTCGATGTCTGCCATGTTAATCAGATCGCGGCTGAAGTCCATAAAGTAGAAAGCCTGCATATTATGAGCCTCCTTATTCTGATAATCACCGTTCTGGTTACAAGAACTGAGCGAAATGCTGGCGATAAGCATCAGTGTTACACTATATAATAATGTCCGTTTCATCGGGTTGGATTGTTTTGGTGAGTAAAAAGTCAAAACTTTCGGTTAATTCACGGGTTTTATAGTGGACTACCCGTTGTTGATTCGAAGTCATGCAGCCGTTGAGAGCCGGGTTTCTCGCGACGGATGGTGAAGTCCAGGGGGTAGGCACCATCGTTGGTGACCTTAATGAATTCGTCGGCTTTGCTTCCGCTGACGTCGATGCACTGGAGGAAACAGGACTGTTTGCCCATTGTCACATGCGGAATGATGCTGTCGTTGGGATCAGGATCTTGCCCTTTGGCAACCTCCACACCTGTGTCATAGAGATATCCCATGTAGGCCAGCATGTTGTATCTCTTGGCCATGTTCTCAGCCTTAACGGGCTTGGAAAGTAAGCGGGCTGTGATGAACACGTGAGCGGGAATGGAGTCGGCCATCACACTTTTCTGCCACACCACCTTGGTGGTGTCTGCCGATGGGTGCATGTCAGCGTCCGATTCGATATAGCGACAATCGCCGGCCTCCCAGATGGGCACCGTCTGTTCTCGGGTGACAGTATCGGTGGCAAGGATGCCGTGGTCTCCTGCATAGGTGACTTCTACATCGGCGATTTCAAACAGTTCGGTGGGTAATGTCAGGGAATATTCGATACTCTCCTGGTATGCTTCTTTTTCTTGCTTGCTCGACAGTTGGCATGAAGTGATAGCAACCGTTGCCAGCGTCATGAGGGCGATGAATAATAAGATAGACTTTTTCATAATCGTTTGGTTTTTAATGGTTATTGCAGTTCATGATTGATCTATTTGGAGATAGCCTCCTTAATGGCATTGTCTCTGATGATTTTGACCTTTTCGGTATCTGGGTCGCTATCATTGATACAGAAGGAGTTATCCTCTTGTTTGTTTGCAATCTTGATGATGCCCGTATCGCCATGGTCATTGGCCAGTTCGATGAGGCTAGCGACATTCTTGCGGCTCACGCGGCTGACGTGCACCAGGCTGGTCTCTAGCTGGAACTGGGTCTCACGGGCGAACATGCTTAAGATCACCGACGGCTCATATTCTTCTTTCTTCAGGCTATTGGCAGCCTTGGGAATGAAAGTGTAATCCACCAGTCCAAATGCAGCGGGGAAAGTGTCCAGCACCACCGTTTTTTCCCAGGTGGTACCGGTAATCGTATCGGTGGCGGTGCTGCCGTCGGCGAGCTTGTAGGTGACGGCCATATCGGCCATCTGGTCCATGTCATGCGAGAGGGTGATGCAATAAAACACCGTCAGCGCTCCAGCTTTCCTGTCGCCGCAAGATCCCAGCAGCAGCACGGCAACCAACATCAGTATCGAAGTGAATATTAACTTTTTCATATCTTCTTCTGTTTTAAAACTACGAATTACACGAACCAAACCAATCACTTGAACGCGGATGCTAATGAGTTTAATTTGCGTAATTCGTAGTTAGTTATAGTGGGTTACTTGTTGAGGAAGTCCTGGTAGAGTTGCTGGAGCTCGGCGGGGGTGATGCCCACGGCCTTGAGTTGCCCCAGGAAGTAGTCCATCTCGCCCTGCATCAGCTGCTCGCGGCGTGACGCCACGATGTTCTCCTTGGCTTCGGGGCTCACGAAGTAGCCCAGTCCGCGCTTGGTGTAGATGATGCCCCGCTGCTGCAGGTACTCATAGGTGCGCGCCACGGTGTTGGCGTTGACCTCAATTTCGGCGGCGAGTTCACGCACGCTCGGCACTTTGCCGTCGGGAGTCAGTGCTCCCGCAAGAATCTGGTCGCCGATGCGGTCTGCAATCTGCAGATAGATTGCTTTGTTATCCTTGAAATTCATAGTCTTATTTCCACCATTTAAGGGTAATTACATCTTTGCGTTTAATCGTGAACCATGCCAGAATCAGGCTCCCCACATAGATGATGCAGTCGATCCACAGATTGACGGTCGTGGCTTTGTCCATGAAGTTGTCGATCATATTTTCGGGCAGCATGTCCAGATTTTCACCAAACTTGGTGTAGATACAGACAGCGAGGAGGATCAGTTTGGCAAGGGTGACAAGCAGTACCACAGTGCCCATCTTGATGACCGAGCGGCGGGGCCACAACACGCTACCCAGGAAGAAGATTGATCCTGCAAATAATAACTCAACGGCGATGGCGAGGTTAATGAGTTTACCTGGTCCGGTAAAGCTATACATGGTCTTGATAGACCCCACCAGGTTGTTGGGCAGGGTGGCCTCGATGCCCAGCTTGGCGTTGAAGAAGCTCATGGCCACATAGCGCGTGACATCGGCCAGCTGGAAACTCAGTGCGAAGATTACAAATGCGCCGAGGACATAGATCAGCAGGTTGGCGATGTACTTCTCGGCCGTCGACGAGGGGGAGGTGAACAGCACCACCCGGCCGCAACGTGTCGTGAGGCGGCGGAAGGCAAAGCTGGCCATGATGGCAGCGACAGCGGTGAATACCAGCGGATTGATGTTGTAGGAACCCTCCAGGGTCATCACGTTGCTGATCAACATCGAGATGGTGTACCACAGATAGATGCCCACGGCGACAAGCAGCAGCGAACGCCAGTTCTCGATGAATTCCTTGCGCAGGGTGGCCGTGAAGCGCGGCCAGCTGAATATTTGATTAGTTGCGTTCATAGTCGTAATGTTTTATTAGTTATGAAGATGATAGAATAGGGAATTAAGACCACCACTTGAGCGAGACGACGTCTTTGCGCTTGAACAGGAACCAGGAGGCAATCCAGCTGATGATGCTGATGGCAAACCCGAAGTATACCGACCACGTGGTATATTTTAAGATTCCTGATCCGTCATCAATCTTTTGGCCGGTGATGTACTGGAACATGAATGTGGACATCAGCACAACAGATACGATGATATTGATGACTTGCTGGCAAGCAAAGGTCTTCACCACAGCCCAACGGGGCCACAGCACACTGCCCATGAAGAACATTGCGGGGCTCAGGAAAAGGCCGAAGAAGGTGAAAACCTTTAAGTTTTGGATGTGTTCGATGCTCGGAGCGTTGGCAAAGCCTCTTGTTTTTTCAATGATGCTCGAGCTGCTGTCCATCAGGACGGTGAAGAAATTCATCGGGCCTGGAACGTCAAACGTCTCGCTCTTGAACGGGGACAGCACGGCAATGCGCGTCAGGTCGGCCAACTGGGCACACGCGAAGAAGGCAAGGGCGGCACCGACGACGTAAATCACCAGGTTGACGAGGAACTTCTCGGTATCGGAGGCCGGATTACTGAACATGTCGATGCGGCCCGTCTTGCTCGTGAGTTTGCGGAAGGCCAGCGATGCCGTGACAGCAACAACGATTGTATAGACTGTAGACGTAAAGGCCGCAGGCATTACACTCATGATAATGTCGGCATTATTGCCTTCAATACTATTGGTAATCACGTTGCCCAGCACCATGAAGATGGTGAAAGCCATGAACATCGTCAACAGGACGAGCAGCAGTTGCCGCTTGTTCTCCACGGCTTCCTTGCGCAGGGCCGCTGTGAAGCGGTTCCAGTCAAAGGTCTGATTGCTTGCGTTGGTACTCATGACGGGGTTCATTTTGAAGCGGTGAATAAACGGTTGATGGCCTCGGGATTCTGCAGCGTGGCATTGAAGAGCATCTCCAGGTCAACATTGGTCTCCTCGCCTTCGGTGGCGGGAACGGCACCCAGGGGACCGTAGGGGCTCTGCAGCACGAAGATGGGCTGGTCGCCCTCACGCAGCGGACGGAAGGCCAGACGGCCCATCACGTTGGCCATGCTGGTGTTGAGCAGCACCTGGCTGTGGTCGATGATGGCGATGTGGTCCAGAATGTCGCTGATGTCGCGCACCTGGTGCGTCGAGATCAGGATCATCTTGTCGTCGCTCATGCCCGTCGTGATGAGTTTGCGGAACTGGCTCTTGCTGGGAATGTCCAGGCCGTTGGTCGGCTCGTCCATAATCAGCGCGCGGGTGTTGGTGGCAAAGGCGAAGGACATGAACACTTTCTTCTTCTGGCCCATCGACAGCGAGGTGAGCTTGTCATCCATGTGGCCGCTCATCTCAAAGATTTCCAGATAGCGCTCCATGTCTTCCATGCTGAAACGCGGGTAGAACGGGGCATTGATGCTGATGTACTTCCTCATGGTCAATCGGGGCAGGTCAAACTCCTCGGGAACCAGGAAAATCTCGCTCACCGTCTTGGGGAGGCGGCGGCGCACGTTGTCACCCTCCATCAGCACCTCGCCCGACTCGGGAGTGAGCAGGCCGGTCATCAGGTAGATGAGCGTGGACTTACCGGCACCGTTCTTGCCCAACAGGCCATAAACGTTACCGGCCTCAAGCGTCATATTGAAGTCGTTGAACAGTTTGGGGGCTTTGTTGCCGTAACTGAAACTGAGATGATTGAATGTAAACATAGCAGTGATATTTTATGGTGAATAATGTACTTGTCTAGTGTACTACTCAACTAGTACACCGCAAAGGTATAACAATACTTTTGAATCCACCAAATTTTCTAACATTTTTTAAAGATTTTTCTATTTATTGTTAAATCAATTAACAATAAATGGCAACTATAGCGGCATTAGATAATATGATTACTATAGAACAGGGTAATTATATTTATTATACTCAAGTTTTAAAGGGGCAACGCCACTTCAGAACTTGAATAATTATATAATAGGAGTTGTTGATGGTGTGAGGTCAAGAGGCCATGATGAGGTTGATGATAACATTAATGTCTGCAATGGTGACTTCTCCATCACCGTTTACATCGGCATGAGAATTGGTGTCATATCCAAGGATTACATTGATGATGACGTTGATGTCGGCAACAGTCACTTCTGCATCGCCGTTCACGTCTCCGATAATGACTATTGTTCCTTCCTCACCAAAGTACATGTACTGCAATTCAGCGAGGTCGAGCGTGGCGCTTGTCTCGTTGTTGGTGACTATTGCATGGGCATAGTTGTCGTAGGTGATCTTCAATCCCTCGGTCGTGAAAGCTACCATGGAGCCATCGGTCTTGACAAAGGTCAAGACTTTGCTGGCTTCGATTGAGCTCAATGGGGCGATGGCAACCAGCAACAGAATGATGATATACTTGATGGTTTTGGGCATTGGGTATGATGATTAAGAAAATTTGCGCCACCTGTGTGGTAGCAACAGATGGCGCAAATAAGATAACTGTCGAGTGGGTATTGATGTACTTACTCAACGCTGTTTAGCAGCATGTCGATGAGTGCTGAGACGTCGGCGATTGCTACTTCACTGTCACCATCGACATCAGCAGCATCCAGGTCAATGCCCGTGGCATCGCCGCTTAGCAGATAGTCGATGAGCGCACTCACGTCGCTGATACCAATCTCGCCGTCCATGTCCACGTCGCCAATCTTTACACTGGGCGTGGAGCCAGGATCGTTGGTGAACTCCATGCTCCGTACTTGTGCCAGAGGCAACGTTGCCATGCCATCGACGTTGGAAAGCGTCACGTTGGTGTTATCGTAGGTGAGCTTGAGGCCTTCTACCGAATAGG
>JAEEGJ010005125.1_pt1 | contig 42149 bp, 27 predicted proteins | sample 8958761 | NCBI WGS metagenome assembly JAEEGJ01 (sample SAMN16246546, study PRJNA631951) | gut metagenome | biome: gut microbiome; feature: rumen; material: RS-attached | host: Bos | place: Iran: Karaj | collected 2018-10
GAGGGCACTGGTGTCACGGTTTCTCCTGAAACCGGCAACGGCAACGCAACCGTGACCGTTACATTCCCGGCCAATGACAAGACCGAAGAGGTCACCTACACCGTTTCCGTCAAGACCGGCGACCCGACCGTCAAGACTCCTGAATATTCAGTCGTGATCACGCAGGCCGCAGTCGTCATCCCTCCTGCCCATACCTTCACGGTATCTCCTGCAGAAATCTCCGTAGAAGCAGATGCAACGGCTGCCGAAATCACTGTCGAAGGCGATGTTGCGTGGACCGCGGCAGGCGAAGGCGTAACCCTTGAACCGGCTTCCGGTGAAGGCAACGGCAAGATCGCCGTCGGCTTCCCTGCCAACGACAAGGCCGAAGCTGTCACCTATACCGTAAAGGTCAGCACGAGCACCGAAGGAGTGGAGACTCCTGAATATACTGTCGTCATCACCCAAAAGGGCATCCAGACGGGTCCTACCCTCGAGATGCTTGCCCAGTGGCACTTCTGCGCTGTCGAAGCCGATGTTCTCGGCGCACACTTTGCCGAAGAGGCAAAGATTACGAATGATGCCGGAACCAAGGTCCCGAACCCGGCTTCCAACGCAATCGGTTTCGGAGATGACCTTTATTGTGCGGCCAACGAGACCGGCAACGGCCGGATCATGTTCTACAATGCGACCGACAAGACGGACGTCAATCCGGACGGACGCTGCAAACGCGGAATCGGTAATAGCGGCGAGCCTTGCTGGTATGGTTCCTGGCTTGGAGACTATATCTGGTTCGAGGCAACGCCTGCTGCTCCTCTTGCAGCCGGAACGACCTTGAATATCTGGTTCACTCTCCGTCCAAATACACAGAATACTTTAAAGTATTGGCTCCTTGAAATCAATGACGGTGGGACATGGGTCCCTGTCGGCGATGTCAAGAAGGCTTCAGTGAACGGTGTCGACGTCAATTACAATATTGAACTCGTCTTCGACCCGAATGGAGCCGGAACAACCGACAGCCCGAAGCAGTTCAACTGCGAAGTTGACCGGAACTACACCTTGACTAAGTCTGTCAACAAGGTCGAGTACCGCGTAGTCTGCCAGTCACTGATGATCGCCGACGGTTCGAAAGTCGTGTCCGATATCGGAGAAACCTCTGCAAAGAAGAGGGAGAATCCTGTAGTCCGTATTGCCGGCGAAGATTCTTCCGGCGGCGGAGCAACTCCTGTCACTCACCATACCTGGATTGCAATCGTTAAATAAGAGAGAATATGAAAAAATATATCATTTTCGCTTTCGCCGCTCTGACCCTTGCCGTCAGTTGCGTCGACCTGGACCGGAATCCGCTCTCCGAGGGATCCAGTGAAAACTGGTTCAGCAGCGAGCAGGAGGTAACCCTCGCGCTCAACGCCCTTTACAATCCTTCTCTCTGGCGCTCCGAGTGCACCCGGTTCTTCAACACTGACCGCTGGACCGACGACTGGAACCAGCGAACCCAGCTCTATGACTGGCTGGGCGGTACGATCAGCTCTGACTGGAGTCAGGGTGCGACCGACTGGGGAAACCACTACAAGGGTGTCGCCCGCGCCAATACGATCCTTTACAGCCTCGATAAGGCGAAAGACGTACTGAGCCCGGAGAAGATGGCCCAGTATGCAGGAGAAGCCAAATTCTTCCGTGCATGCTTCTACACATACCTGATCACCCTCTTCGGTGACGTACCGTACTATACGGATTACATCACCCTTGAAGAGGCTTATGAAATGGGCCGTATCGACCGTGAGGTCGTCCTGCAAGGTATCTATCAGGATTTCGACGACGCAATCGCCGCCCTGCCTGTAAGCTATACCGGAACCCAGCGCGTAACCAAGGGTGCGGCCATGGCCATGAAGGCCCGCGCCGCCCTGTACATGAACGACTGGGCTACCTGCGCGGCAGCGGCCAAGGCTTGCATGGACCTGGGCGTATATTCGCTCCATCCGGACTTCCGCGAGTTCTTCCTCTCTTCGACCAAGACCTCTCCGGAGCTTATATTCGCACTCCCTGCATCGAACACCCTCGGTATCCACTCCTATGACGAGGCTGCGACACGTTCGTTCTATCCGCGCAACAACGGTGGAACATCGGTCGCCCAGCCTTCATGGGACCTCTTCTTCGCCTTCCCTTGCACGGATGGCAAGATGCCTTGGGAGTCTCCGCTTTACAGCCATGCCGATCCGTTCGCGAACCGCGATCCTCGTCTTGCCGAGACGATCGTCCCGTTCGGCTCAGAGTTCTTGGACTACATCTACAATCCACGCGTGGACGCCACCCAGACCCTCCAGGTTTCGACCGGACAGATGGTCAAGAACAACGATTCCAAGGCAGGCTCAAAGGACAGCTCATACAATGGCTTCGTCCTTAAGAAGTTCATCGATGAAGAATGGATCGATGACCGTCTGACAGATTCTCCGATGAGAATCATGCGTTACGGAGACGTCCTGCTGATGTATGCCGAGGCCAAGATGGAGATGAACCAGATCGACCAGAGCGTATTCGATGCCCTCAACGCTCTCCGCGCACGCGCTTACAAGTGCGGGATCAACGAGACATCCAAGTACCCGGCCATCACCGAGGCCAACCAGACGAAGCTTCGCAGGATCATCCGCAACGAGCGCCGCATCGAGCTGGCCTGGGAGAATCGCCGCTGGTTCGACCTTATCCGCTGGAGAGTCTGCGAAGAGGCCCTGACCATGCCTTGCTACGGAGTTCCTGCCAATGCAACCCGCAAGGCCAACGAGAAGACCCCTTACTGGTTCTTCCCGGAGGGCTTCAAGCCACGCATGACCGAATCCTCGATCATCGACCTCTCAGACCTCCAGAACTATCCGAATTACTATGTCATCAACGTGCAGAAAGCGTTCGTGCCTCGGGAATATCTGTTCCCGATCCCTATCAACGAAAGGACGATCTGCCCGAAACTGACGCAGAATCCGGGATATTAGCATGATATTCAAGCATCCCCGTTCCCATCCGCCCCGCATGGCGGATGGGTGGGGATCTTAGAGTAAGAGACTATGAAGAAAAAAGTATGGTTGATCCTGGTCCTTGCCGGGATGGTTTTCGCTTGCAAGGAAGATCCGGATCCGCAGCCTACACCAACGCCTCCGGTTAAAGAATCCGGTCCTGCGGTCGTCGAAGTAGGTGAAGTCCTTCCCGACTGGGAAGAAGGCTGGCTGGATATCCATTCCATAAACGGTGGTCGTGGGGAGAGTTTCTATTACATCTTCCCTGACGGTACGACGATGCTTGTCGATGCCGCCGGCGCCCCGCAGAATGAATATACCGCCGACAAGGACGGATTCCCGTCAAAACCGAACGTCAACGTCAGCTGCGGCAGGGTGATCATCAATTACATCAAGCATTTCGCCCCTTCCGTTTCCGGAGGGAAGCTTGACTATTTCATGGCGTCCCACTACCATGGCGACCATATCGGTGCGTGGCGGAATGACTGGCGGACGACCTATAAATGGGGATACAACGACGAAGGCGGTTTCGTAATCAACGGACTGCCTGAGGTAGGGATGGATATTCCGATCGTCAAGATTATCGACCGCGGAGACTGGACTGACCGCGTCTCCGCCGATTATTTCGAGTCGGGCGGCAAGCTGCGTTACCAGAATTACACCAAATTCGTCGAATGGAGCGCCCAGAAATACGGAACTGTCCGGGAGGCCATGCAGGTAGGCCATGACGACCAGATCGTGATGACGCATGATCCAGGTAAGTATAACGGCTTCTCTATCCGGAACATAGCGGCTTCCGGCCGAGTCTGGACCGGCACCGGCACCCAGGATGCGTCCCTGATGCCGTCTCCTGAGGAAATGCTCAAGCATGCCTCTTCCAGTGAATGGAACGTCGGCGAGAACGTTTACAGCTGCGCCTTCCACCTGAAGTATGGTTCCTTCGACTACTTTGCCGGCGGTGACCACCAGTACAACGGCCGTTCCACCTATGCCTGGAAGGACATCGAGGCCCCTATGGCGAAAGTCATGAACAAGGTCGAGGTCATGAAGGCCGGCCATCACGGCACGGGCAACACCAACAGCAAGGAGTTCCTCGCCGTGCTGAAACCGGACGTGTTCATCGCAGCGACCTGGCAGGACGTCCAGCCGAATCCGGAGACGATCAAGCGTGTCGTGACATCCAACGACAAGGTTATGCTTTTCACGACCAACATGGCGCCGGAGAATCTCCTGCTCATCCAGGATTCCGGTACTCCAGCCAGCCGTTTTTCGGCCACACAGGGCCATATCGTAGTCCGCGTGGAACCATCCAAGGTGAGATACTGGATATTCGTGCTTGACGACAGCAACGAACAGTATAAAGTTAAAGCCAAGTTCGGCCCGTTACGTGCCCAATAGCGTATGAAAAGATTCTTGCTTGTTCTGGCCGCCCTGGCGGTCTCTGTCGGATTCATCCGGACTCCGGTCGCCGTCAAGCCCGGGAAAGTGCTCCCTCGCTGGCAAAAAGGGTGGCTGGACATCCATTCCATCAATGGAGGCCGTGGAGAGAGCTTGTTCTACATATTCCCGGACGGGACTACGATGCTGGTGGACGCCGGCGGTTCGCTGCCTGATGAAGACTATCCGCTCAAGCCGCCCGGAGTGCCATCCAAGCCATCCAAGGATATATCCTCCGGCCGTGTAGTTACGGATTATGTCCGCCACTTCTCCCCATGCGTTTCCAGGAAAACCATTGACTATCTGATGGTTTCCCATTTCCACGGGGACCATTTCGGCCTGCTTTCACCGGACCCCGAAGCGGATGGAGTACGGATCCATCCTGAAGGAGGATTCCAGATGGTCTCCGTAGCGGAGGTCGGCGCGAACATCAAGGTCGGAACCATAATCGACCGAGGAGATTTCTCGTCACGAGCCTCCAAGGGCTACCGGAACGAAGCCTCCTGGGGACGGTATATGAATTACCGCAAATTCGTAAGCTGGAGCGAAAAGGCAAACGGCTCGGTATATGAACCGATGCGAGTCGGCCGGGACGACCAGATCGTCCTCCGCCACTCTCCGGCAAGATATCCTTCTTTTTCTGTAAGGAATATTGCCGCAGGCGGAAACTTCTGGACCGGAGAAGGTTACGAGGTTGATTCGACTTGGATGCCATCACCGGAAAAGTTCCTGGAATATGCCGAGTCAAAAGACAAGGACGCCCCGAATGTCAACGAAAACATGCTCAGCTGCGTATTCCACCTGCAGTACGGGAAGTTCAACTTCTTTGCCGGAGGAGACCTCCAGTACAAGCACAGGGAAGAAATCCCTTGGTTCGACGCCGAAGCCCCGGTCGCACGCGTGATGCCGGAGGTCGATGTCATGAAACTCTGCCACCACGGCACGGGAGGAACCAACAGCCAGGAACTGCTGGACGCCCTGAGGCCGGAAATCGCGATTGCCTGCAACTGGCGCGACGTACAGCCGAACCCTGAGACCATAAAGCGTGTCTATCGGGCAAATCCTGACACCAAGGTCATCACGACGAACATGGTGGACCGCTGCCGGAAGCTTCTCCTTGACGGCGATGTCGATCCGGACAAGTTCCTGGCAACCCAGGGGCATGTCGTCATCAGGGTAGCTCCTGGCGGAGACCGCTACTGGGTCATCATCCTTGAAGACGACGATCAGGAATATAAGGTAAAGGCCGTTCATGGGCCATATCAATCAAAGTAATTGCAGTTAAAGATGGCAAAGAAAACCATTACTATCATCGGATCCGGAATGATGGGATCCGCCCTTGCCTTCCCGGCATTTGAAAACGGGAACGAAGTCCGCCTCGTCGGCACACCGCTCGACAAGGAAATCATCGATACCTGCAAGGCGGTGAACCAGCACCCGAAATTCGATTATCCGTTCCCTAAGGGAGTGAAGTATTACTATTACGAACAATGGAAGGAAGCTGCCGCGGGAGCCGATTTCATCATCGGCGGAGTATCCTCCTTCGGCGTGGACTGGTTCCTTGAGAATATCCTTTCGGAACTGGACCCGGAAGTACCGGTCCTCAGCGTGACCAAGGGCCTCATCAACCTTGAAGACGGCACCCTCATCTCCTATCCTGAATACTGGAAAAGGGAACTTGCGAAGAAGGGCATACATCGCGAGATCTGCGCTATCGGCGGCCCGTGTACGAGCTATGAACTCGTATTCCACGACCAGAGCGAAGTCGCATTCTGCGGTAAGGACACCGCCACCATCAGGATGATGAAAGAGGCCATGCAGACCTCCTATTACCATATTTCGCTTACCAACGATGTCGAAGGTCTCGAGAGCGCCGTAGCGCTCAAGAACGGATATGCCCTGGCCATCGCGATGTCCATAGGTCTGGTGAACCGCCACCACGGTGCTGACGCGGGACTCCACTTCAACTCCCAGGCAGCCGCTTTCTACCAGGGCGTCAAGGAGATGCGTTACCTCCTGGAAATCCAGGGCGCATCCCGCAATTGTGAGAACATCGGAATCGGTGACCTCTATGTCACGGTTTACGGTGGACGCACCCGCAAGGTCGGTATCCTCCTGGGTGAAGGCAAGACCTATCAGGAGGCTTTGGATATCCTTGCCGGTGTGACCCTCGAGAGCCTCGTCGTCTCCCGCCGCGTATATGCGGCAATGGACAGGAAGGCCCAGCGCGGCCTCGTCGACCTCCGCAAGTTCCCGATGCTCTGCCACACCGCCGCCGTCCTCGACGAAGGCAAGGATGCAGAGCTGCCGTGGGAAGCATTCACCTTCGATGAGACCGATTAGGTAAAATGAAAAAAAGTTTTTGATATTTCAAGATTAATCTCTACTTTTGCAGTCCCGTTACGAACCAAGTAACGGCGACATTGAGATATGGTGTAATGGTAGCACTACAGATTCTGGCTCTGTCAGTGAGGGTTCGAATCCTTCTATCTCAACCAAAGGCACGGGCGTTTGCCATCAAGCGTTCCGTGTTTTTTAATACCGATAATGGCGGGGTAGCTCAGCTGGCTAGAGCGTCGGATTCATAATCCGGAGGTCGTGGGATCATGCCCCACCCCCGCTACAAAACCTAACATATGCGTGCAGAATAGTACGTACCCTGCACACAACCTCGAGATATACCCGTCGCTGATTCAGCGATGGTTTTTTGTTTTTGGGACGTATGCCCCACCCCCTTTTCATCTCCGGCCACGGTTTTACGTGTTTTCGTGGCCTGACGTGATGTGTGTTGGCCCAGGGAACTCCCTATCATTGGGAACCATAAACTCAATGTCTATCTAAAGGCCATAAGAGACCTATGCGGGATAGATAAGCCTATCTTTTCACACGTCGCAAGACACACCTATGTGGCGGGTGGCGGCTGTGAGTCTGCCAGTGCCATAGGGCGCGGAACGAGCGCAGCGAGTGGAGGGACGGGACTCTTCTGACGGAGCTTGCGGAGGAGACGACAGGAGCGGGACTCGCAACGCACTGCAGCTGGAACAAGGCGCCATCGGCCCGGATCATCGGTATCGGCCCAAATACAGCGATGGAAGATAAGGCGATTTACAAAAAATAAATAGAAAATTAAAAGAAAATAGTTGCATAGTTAAAATAATTAGTTATATTTGCAGAAAAACAATGCGTTTATGAAACGACTGACCAAGAAAGAGGAAATCATCATGGAGCACTTCTGGGAGAAAGGACCGCTGTTTGTGAGGGAGTTACGGGAATTGTACCCGGAGCCCAGACCGCATTTCTCCACACTGAGCACGCAGGTGCGCACGCTCCAGGAGGAAGGCTTCATCGACCATAAGTCTTATGGTCCCACCTACCAGTACTTCGCCAAGGTAACCAAGGAGGAGTACAAACAGAGGTCTCTTATCGGCCTCATAGACAAGTATTTCGACAATTCCTACCTGAGTGCCGTGTCGGCCCTGGTGAAAGAAGAAAAGATTACCGTCGACCAGCTGAAAGAACTGATTGACCTGGTTGAAAAAGGCGGGAAAAAATGATGGACTTCCTTTTATATGATGGTAAAGTGGCGCTTGCGCTGCTGGTGTTCTACCTGTTCTATCGTTTCCTTTTGAAAAAGGAGACGTTCCACCGGTTCAACCGGGTAGTGCTGGTAGGAACGGCTGTGCTCTCGTTCCTGCTGCCGCTGTGCATCATTACCATCCATAAGCCGATAGAGGCGGCGCCCGTGGTTCCTGAACCGACTATCGTGGCAACGGAATTGCCGGCTCAGGAGCTAGTACCGCTGCTGGAACCCGCCGTTCCCTGGTGGCAGACAGCCCTCACCCTCCTGTTCTGGGCGGGAGTGGCTTTTGTGCTGGCAAGGGTAACTCTCTCCATCCTCTCCATCGTGAGGATTATCCGCCAGGGGCGGCTGGTCCGGGAAGAGGATGGCTGTAAAATCATTGTAACGGAGCGGGATATCGACCCGTTCAGCTGGATGAAATATATTGTCCTGTCCGGAAAAGATTGGGAGGCACCGCATGAGTCCATCCTCGCTCATGAGAAGGCGCATATCGGCCTTGGGCATTCCCTGGAAGTGCTTTTGGTAGATGTCCTTTCGGCCCTGCAGTGGTTCAATCCCGCCATCTGGATGCTCCGCGCGGACCTTCAGGAACTGCACGAATATGAGGCAGATGACGCTGTTCTCCGCGCCGGGACCAACATCAAAGAGTATCAGTATCTATTAATAAGAAAAGCTGTCAGCAAGAGCGGCTACTCAGTTGCCAACAGCTTTAATCACAGTATCCTTAAAAATCGTATTACTATGATGTCAAAATCAAAATCCCCTCTCTCAAGAGGGCTGCGGGTCCTTTATCTGATCCCGCTTACATGCATCGGACTTGGCATGCAAGCCCGTACCATCCATGTCGCACCAGACAAAGATAATGAAAAAATCCTTTCGGAGAGACTTTCAGGGACAGCTAGGACCGGTGTTTTTCAAAAGAACCAGGCAGTACTTCCGGAAATAGTTGTAGTGAAATATGCAGATGCTTCCGTGAAGCCTGAGGACATCAATCATGGGGCGTCGCTGGAGGATCTCCAGATCAGCGATGTGCTCGAAGCAGACACCGCACCAGTTTGTTCCGAGAACTTTGCAATGTGGCTTAATACCAAGCTATTCTACCCACAGGGCTGCCTGCATGACGGAACTGTCCTGGTTCGTTTCACTGTGAACAAGAACGGAAAGGTCAGCGATGTTAACGTGATGAATGGTATATGCGAAGAACTTGACAATGCCGTGGTGAAACTCATCGAGAAGTCTCCGGTTTGGACTCCAGCCACCAGGAAAGGCAAGAAAGTAGCAGTCCAGCTGGTCCAGCCGGTCATCTTCGCAATCCGCACTAAGTAATCCGGGCTATTAGTGCCAGTCCGGTGATTCTCTTTTGATAGACAAGGTTCCTGCCTTTTTATATCCTTGCAGAGTCTGGAATCTATCTGCGATAATTTGGCAAGTTGATATAACCCGGATTCAAGTACGAAACGCAACTCTCGACTTTTGCCGAGTTAAAAAATAAGTGATAATCTTATTTGCAAAGGTAATCACTGGACTATACTATTTATCATGAGTATGAAACGTCCACTCATCGCTATCCTTACGGGGCTGCTTCTCTGCATGAATGTGAGTGCACAGGAGTTGAAAAAGGCCACCGCAGATTTCTCAGACTACATTTCGCTATTGAAAAAATCTGGTTATGAAATCTATTCGTTTGATATTTCTTCATTAAAAGATGAGACCTATTTGATTTCGTTTATGGTGAAGGAATATTCAAATGGAGAATTGGTTAAAGATAAGAATAAAGGGGGTGCATTCCTAATCTCCAACAGGGATATGATTGAAGATTTCCCTGAAGAGTCACAAAAAAGAATACTGTCAGAAGGGACCGCTTATGATACAGAAAAAGGCATTTATTCACTTAGTGAGAAACTGACAATCGGATTCTGTCCCGCTATCGATTCTTTGCGTAAAGTGAATATGTCTGTCGTGAATATGGGAGAGATGGCAAGGAATCTTGCCATGAAGCCATTGAGCGCTCCCGGATATGAAGGCCGATATATGTATGATATCCGACCTTTTCAATTGGGGAATATTCAGATAGGCGGATTCACCCCTCTATTGCTATTCGGCTCTTATTGGTACGATGAACAAAAGCAGGTTGTACGTTTTTGCGGTGAGAATGCATTCTCTCCCGATATGGCCTCTCCTACTCTCAAACTGATACCTCATTACTATGTCATTGGGGTATATGTTATGAAGAAGAACAGATAGTTCTGTCTATTGTTCTTCTCAAGGCTATTCTTGGTGATGTATCTGATTTGATAAGTACTCTCCGAAGACAAAACATATATGGTCACAAAATCTGCAAGTTTTTGGATAGTTTGCTCTTGTCATAGAGGTGGGAGATCGTATTCAATTCCATCCCCATCCCTATACAAACAAAAAACCGTCACAAGTGGTTGTGACGGGTATATAGAGAGTTTTGTCTGTGAGATTGATCAATGTCGCCAACTGAAGGATTGTATTCAGTGACTCAGGAGCCAGCTGAAAAACTGGGGGTTGGCAAAGGCGGAGTCCCAGCTATTATGATTGTCTTCAGGAAACAGAACCAGTTCAGCCTCTTTGCCGGATTCTTTCAAAACAGAGAAAAGCGTTTCCGAGAATGCGGGCAGAACGATGTCGTCTTTGCCGCCGTGATAGATACGGAAAGCCGTCCGTCCGGAGAACGTCCTTGCCCGCTCGATATTGACGCCCCCGCAAATGGGAGAAACCGCGGCAAAAAAGTCAGGGTAACGGAATGTCATGTCGAGGATTCCCATCGCGCCCATAGACAGTCCTGCCCCGTAAATCCGATTTTCATCCACAAATCCCAATGAGAGGAAACAGTCACATAACTCTTTGACAGCCAGTGCTGAAGAAGATATCGGCGCATTCGCCGGGAATACTCGCTGGACCGGATCTTCAGGTTTGATGATACAGACCCAATAATCTTCCCAAGGACATTGGGGAGCGATAAGAATAACATCCTTAAGCAGTGTATCCGAACGGAAATACTTATCCCCGTGTAACACCTGTCTCTTGTTTTCCGTCCCACGTTCTCCTGCACCATGCAGGAACAAGAACAAAGGGTACTTCTTGCTTGGGTCAAATCCTTCCGGGAACAATACTTTATACGGCAGGGATTGCCCATTCGAAGAAAGGAAAACCCGATCTATATATTGTCTGTCAGTAGAAATTACCTGTGAATAACACTTCCCCAGGGACAGAAATGCCGCAAACAATCCAAAGGAGAGAGCTAAATAGAGTCTTGTTTTCATAATGATGAGTTATTCTTCATCGGATAATTGCATCAGATAAATATTGATGGACATATCCGATGGAACGTCTAGTTTTTTTCGGATTCTCGACCGGGCTGCCTCAACACCTTTTACAGTAATCCCCAGGGCATCTGCAATCTCCTTGGTAGTCATGTTAAGGCGAGAGTAAGCACAGAAACGAAGGTCTGACGGCGTCACGGATGGACAACGTTTGATAAGTGCCCTGAAAAAGGCATCATGAACCAAATCGAAATTGTGGTAAAAGACAGCCCATTCATCACTGCTCATGCTTCCCTTGTCAATGATGCCCATCAATTCCCTATAATCCGAATAGCGCAAGTTAGATCCAGGAGAAGACCGGAGGTTGTCAAGTTTGTCTTTTATCTTTACCAGCACCTTGTTTCTCTGGGCCTCGACCAACGAATACCGGGCCAGATCTTCGCTCTTCAGCAACAGGGATTTCTCCAGCTGGTCATTTTTGATTGCCATTATCTCCCGCTCCTTCAGCATATCAAGCCTATGCCGTTGACGGGTAAGGAGATATTTGACGAAAGCAATGACAGAGAAGATAACTGCAATGAGAAGCAACACGTAGAAGGTGATGGCGATGCGCGACAGCCAGAAAGAAGGTTTTACAGAAATGGGAATATTCAGTGAATATAACTCTTGCCCTTTGTTGTCGACCAAAAGCGCCTCGAATGTGTAGTTCCCGCTTCGCAGATAAGGATACTCGGCGAACATCGCAGTACCCCTATCCTCAAATCCGTCTTGAAGCCCATTCATTCGACATAAGACCTTTGCTTCGCCGGGATACTTACAAGACTTCAGCCTGAAATCAAAACGAATAGCCCCTCCATTGTATAGTGAATACTGTTTTTCATCCAAAGAAAGGAAGGTTTCCTTATCCGTTGTTTTCGCTTTTGCCGATACGGAAGTAAGAGCAAGGCTTCCCTTTGACTCTTGCTCTTGCTCTAGCTTATCCTTGAACACCAGAAAACCATGTTCCGAGGGAATCAGGCGATACCCATCCCGGGCCCTCATTACATTAGGATATTCATCCTCGAGCCTTAAGCCAAAGGTCTTGCCGTCAATTCCGTCATACAAAGAATAGGATCCGTTGGATAGAATCACCCTAACCAGCCGGTTATCCGAAAGAGCAACCCACCACATCCCGTCCGTGTCTTCAAAGGTATCGATAATTGCCTTATCGAAGGCCAGGCGGTCAAAAGGAGAGAAACGGTCGTTCAGGTCATCGTAAACATATACACGGGTTCCTTCGCAGAATATAACCCGTTTTCCAAGACGGCAGACTTCGATTTTCTTTGCTTTTCCGATATCGCTGACGCTTGGATAATGCTTGATGGCTTTTTGCTCTCTTCCGTCTGCCGGGATACAAAATATACCTTGATATTTATGCTCGAGCCATATATTACCATTGTGATCTTCAATCACCTTGGAAATCGGATGAAAGAAGCCGTCCAAATAATTATCGGCTACCCAATTCCCATTTTTATGCTCAAGTTTGTACAAAGGGGCAAACGAGCCTTGGAGATAGGTGCCGTCTTTCATCCGTGACAACGGAGTGCCTCCTCCTGTCTGAGTGATGCGTTTCAAGCTACCGCCTTTAAGAATCATCGTACCGTCATTGCCCCCGACAATGATATCTCCGTCCACGGAAGAAAGACTCCAAACCTGGCCGGTCATACCAAGCGGTTCTACATGAGAGATTCTGGCAAGATCCACTACATACAGGCCGTTGTTTGTCCCGATATACAGATTGTCGCCGGACAATAAGCTGGAAGTAATCTTTCCCACCCCGCTCTTTGCCAGGGACAAATAAGAGGGACCGCCCTTGTAAATGACGGAGAGGCCGTTATCCAAAGCCAGCCAGACATTTCCGGTATCGTCCTCAAACATCCCAAGGATATCGTTGTTCTGGAGTCCTCCTTCGTTGTCCAAATGCCACAAAAGGTCGCCTTCTGTCGAGAAGGCATAGACTCCGCAACCGATACCTCCGATCAACACAATTCCATCCGAACATATCAAGGCACGGTTGACACGGGGGAAGCCGCTTCCAAGATGATCTATCCTGTCGTAACCGGAAGGTGTCTTGCGATAAAGGCCATTCTCTATCGTAACAAAGATAGTATCGTGTCCATATTCGAATACATCATATACAGGATATTCAAGCCCGAGAAGATTGAAATCATCTAAGACAACAAAAGCCTTTCTCTCATCTGACCACTTCTTTAATTCATTATTGGTTGTATTCAGATAAAAATCGCCTCTGAATGAAAAAGACGAAGTGGACCAGACGGCCTGTCGTATAATATTTTCTGACTCTGGATCATAGACGTAACAGCATGAGAATGCTTCAAAAAACACCAAGCCTGCGTGTTCTTTTATGAACCAGATTTCATCATTAGGCCCCATATCGGACAAAACGGAGTCCGAAAGAGATGTATATGACAATGATCCGAATCCGTTATCTTCCACATATCCGAATTCCCTGTAGGATCCCAAATAAGTCCTGCTACCCACAGAAAGGAGTGCCCTGACGTGGAGAAAGCGGTCCTGTCCTCCCGGAAAAACCTGTTTCCACTCTCGCCCGTCGTATACCAGCAACCCTGAGGAATTGCCGGCATACAGACGTCCGTCACAATCTTGGGAGATAGACCAGTTGGATTTGGCAGCATTGTACCGGGCGGGTGAATAGTTATATACAACCGGAGGAAGGGTCTGAAAACCGCTTCCAAAAGTAGGCACCAATGCAAGGATCCATCCTACAATTGACAGGAATATTCGTTTTCTGTAGCTCATAGATTGATGGATACTTGTTTCCGCTCTGAAAACAAAGATAATAATAATGTTGGAATGTGTCTTCTCTATCAGTTGTTCAGGTAAGGAGAAGAGAATCCAAGTCGTCTAAGCCCTTCCTGAATGTCCGGATGACTCATAAACAACTTCCAGAGCAGGCCGGTACGGTAGTTTTCTATCATCACTATCTGGGGACCTTGGTCAATGGCAAGGAATGATGACGCATACCAGCCAGCACTTTCATTGAAAGCATCGATAAAACCATATTCACCCCAGACTTTGTCTCCGAGATCCTCATAAAAATGCCGGATAGCCTTCATCGCGTATTCGGGAGCGTAAGGGATAGAAGAGACTGCCGCCGTAGGACTTATGACCCCCCTGTCATTACCCGGGCTATGGGCTGAATAACCCTTGTCTCCATCACTGGCCGTGAGTCCCCAGCAGTCCTCGCCATATCCTGCATAGCCTTTGGGATTCTCTATACAGTATCTGAGATTGATAAGGGTATGAGCCCTCATCTGTTCACCATAGTCAGCAAAGGCATCTTTCAACCCGTTCGGGTCCAATCCAAGGTATGAGTAATGGGTGAAGAAAAGGGGGCCGCCCATAGATCGGTCGGGGCCAAGCGGCAGTTTGATTCCATAATACTCACGTCCGTTCAAAAAGGTGTTCGAATTCGCCCACCCCCTTGTGTATACGTTCCTGTTGATTGGATAGGTGGGGGAAGATGCTGCCAGGATATAAATAATATGACATTCGTTTTGTCCGCGGATTGCAAAGTTCTTTGCCCATCCATTGTTCGGAGACCAGTGCCAATACAATACTTCCTGGTTCTGGGTGAAGAAGCTCCATTCTGCCTCGCGCCAAAGCGTATTGATAATCCGCCGGATGGAATGCTCGACAGGATTATCTTGATTGAAATACTGGTGTGCAGCCAGGAGGCCTTCAAACATAAAGGCAGATTCAACGATGTCGGCACCATCATCTTTCCTGCTGAAAGGAATCGTTTTTCCGGTTCTGCCATCCATCCAATGTGGCCACATACCATGATAACTGTCCGTATTCTTGTTGCTCAAGAACCGGACGATCTTCAGCAGTCTTTCGGCTGCTTCCTCCCGAGTCACGAAACCACGTTCGGCACCTACGATCAAGGCCATCACCCCAAAACCAGATCCGCCGATTGTCGCCGTCTCCGCTGCGCCGTTGCTTCTCTCATGAATCAAACCGGACTCTTCGTGGGCAAAGTCCCAGAAATACTTGAAAGTCTGTTTTTGAACGAGCGTCAACAATGCTTCATCAGACAATCTCTCTTTAGATTGAGGCTTTTTTGCTGTTACCGGAGCAGAAAACATCAAGATGGTTGTGATGAATGCAACTACTCCTATTGCCAATCTATTATTGAAGACTGTTTTCATATTTCTCTTTTAGTAAGTTCTCTTGTTTCTCCAGTCCCCATGGAGATTGTCGGTCCGTTTCAACGGAATCTCCATGCCGGAAGTGTTTTCCAGCCAATCAAACAAGTCTTTGTCCAATTGCTTTATCAAGTCCTGATACTGCGGGTCATCAATGAGATTGTGCATCTCATCCGGATCCTCTTTGAGGTTGTAGAATTCATTCGTGTCCCAGATTCCGTGATAATGGATATACTTGTATTCGTCCGTCCGAACACCGAACGTCGTCGGTGTCTGCGGAAACGCGAACTCCCAATAATACTCGTAATAGATACGGTGTCTCCAGTCATCCGGTGTCGACAGGCCTTTAAGCATAGGCAGGAAAGAATCTCCTCTCATATGGGGAGCCTTTTCCCTCCCGCAGGCGCCCATAATCGTTGGAGCAATGTCAATGTTTTGGACCATATCTGTCACTACTGTGCCTGGTGGAATGATTTCCGGGCAATATGCCAACATTGGAACACGGACGGACGCCTCGTAGAAATTCCGCTTGTCAATCAAGCCATGTTCGCCCCAAAGGAAACCATTGTCTCCCATATAGATAATCAATGTGCTCCTGTCCAAGCCTGTCTTGCGCAGGTAATCCAACAATTCGCCGATGGAGTTGTCCAAACTCTTGATGGCTTCGCAATAGCGGTTGAGTTCAATGTCCAGGTTGGTTCTGCCATTATACAGATAATCAACCCCATGCCAGCTTTCCCGCTGGTTCTTGACCCAATCCGGCATCCGGTCTCCGCCGTACCAGCCGCGACCGGTTGCCGGAACCCCGTCCGCATCCTTGGATGGGAGTTGATGAACCCCATAATAAGGTGTCATAAAAGAGGCCGGCCGGGGATTGGGAAGTCCCTCGTAACAACCTTTTACATCTTTCGATGCGTCAAAAGGCTCGTGGACATTCTTGTGGGAAAGATATACAAAGAAAGGCTTGTCCTTGTTGTCCTCAATGAATTCGATAGCGTGACGGGTAAGTATGTCGGCGACATACTCTTCTTTGGGGAATTGTGTCCATTCTCCGTTTATATTCAGTCGTACATCATAATAGGTTCCCTGCCCGTTCAGGCTCTCCCACTGATCAAAACCGGGCAGGGGATTGCCGGAGTGGTTCCCCATATGCAGTTTTCCAAAGAAGCCGGTACGGTAGCCTGCGGATTGAAGATATTCCGGGAAATAGATCAAGTTGTCCGGAAGAGGAGCATCGTTATCCACGACCGTGTGCTCGTGAGAAAACAGACTGGTCAGGATAGAGGCCCTGCTAGGAGAAGACAGACTAGTCGTGACAAAGGCGTTTTGAATGTACGCTCCTTCCCTGGCCATAAAGTCCAAATTGGGCGTTTCCAGATACGGAATGACATTCAAGAACCCCATATAGTCATATCGGTGATCATCGCTCAAAATGAAAATCACGTTCCTGGGCGTCTCCCCATTCTTGGGCGTTACTCGTTTCGGGGTGTCGGTACCTGTACAGGCCGGTAGACATAGTGGCAATGTCATGGCGGCGACCTTCAAGGTGCTGTTCATAGGCAGTATTTTATTCTAATACAAATTCAGCATTGTTGGAAGTCTGGCTGGAAGGGCCGATGAAGACGCGGAAGAGACCGGGTTCAACCATGTACTCGCCATCGGCTGAATAGAAGCCCAGCATAGTAGGATCAATCTCAAAGGAGACCGTCGTACTCTGTCCAGAGGGCAAGAATACCTTTTGGAAGCCTTTGAGTTCCCTCACTGGCCTCGTTACAGAACCTTCGACATCTTGGATATACAATTGAACGATTTCCTTGCCGTCTGCCAAGCCGCTGTTCGTGAGAGTTACGGAGGCTTTCAAACTACCGTTCCGGAGCATTTCCGTCCGGTCCAGAACGACCTCGCCATAATCAAAAGTAGTGTACGAGAGACCATATCCGAAGGGATACAAAGGGTCATTGTCAACGTCCAGATAATTGGAACGGAACTTCTGGAACCAGTCTCCCTTCGCAAGAGGACGCCCGGTGTTCTTATGGGAATAGTAAATGGGAACCTGGCCGACGTTCTTGGGGAAAGACATCGTCAGTTTTCCGCAAGGATTGACATCACCGAAAAGGACATCCGCCACAGCGTCTCCTGCCTCCGATCCGCCAAACCAGGCATCCAGGATTGCAGGGATATGGTCGTCCTCCCATTCCAGCGTCAGTGGGCGGCCGTTGAACAGCACCATCACAATTGGTTTCCCAGTCTTTGACAATTCCTTCAAGAGCGTCTTCTGCACGGAAGGGATGTCAAGGTCTGTACGGCAGGAGCATTCTCCCGACATTTCGGAAGCTTCACCTACAGCCGCGATGATCACATCAGCCCGTGCCACTACCTCCATAGCCTCTCTCAAAAGTTCGGCATCGGAACGGCCATCCCTGGAAATTGTCCGCCCGAACATCGTTGAACGCTGCTCAAGAGCAAGCTCGTCTTCGGACATCAGGTTGGATCCCTTTGCATAAAGTACCCGGGCCTTCCCCTCAACGGCAGTACTGACGCCATCCAGGACACTCCGGCTCTGATTCAGGCGTGCGGCCACGCTCCAGGTACCGGGCATGTTTTCACGCGAAGCGGCAAGTGGCCCGATTACGGCAATGACACCTTCTTTTTTCAATGGCAAGACAGAGTCGTTTTTCAACAAGACAAAGCTCTCAGACGCGATCTCTCGAGCGAGTTTTCGATGGCCTTCACAAAACACGGTTTTTGCGACCTCTTCCTCCTTGCAAAACTTGTAAGGATCGTCAAAAAGACCTGATTTGTACTTTGCTTCTAATATTCTACGACACGCACGATCCAAGGTCTTCCTTGTAATTCGGCCATCCTCCAACCCTTTCCGGATATAGGTCAGGAATCCTTCACTGACCATATCCATATCCAAGCCAGCGTCCAAAGCACGCAGGCTGACTTCTTCAAAAGATCCGATACCGTGATCCACCATCTCCTTGATACCGGTATAATCCGATACGACAAAACCACCGAAACCCCACTGATTCCGCAAGACCTCCGTCAAAAGCCATTTGTTTGCCGTGGCAGGGATGCCGTCGATTTCATTGAAGGACGCCATCATACTGCCCACACCTTCTTCAACGGCAGCCTTGAAAGGAGGGAAGTATTCGTTGTACATCCGTACGCGGCTCATATCGACCGTATTATAGTCACGTCCAGCCTCGGCGGCCCCGTAAAGCGCAAAGTGTTTAGCACAGGCCATCACCCCTTCTTTTTGGTAACCACGCACCATAGAACGGGCAAACTGTGAGACAAGATAGGGATCTTCTCCCGCACCTTCGCTGACGCGTCCCCAACGTGGATCCCTCGCCACGTCCAACATCGGACTGAATGTCCAGGATATCCCGTCTGCACCGGCTTCCCGGGCCGCAATCGATGCCGATTGCTCGACCGCATCCATATCCCAGGAACAGGAGAGCCCCAAGGGAATCGGGAATACCGTCTCATAACCGTGAATCACGTCCATCCCAAACAACAGGGGAATTCCGAGACGGGACTCTTCGACGGCGATTCTCTGGAATTCACGGATATTTCCGGCTCCCTTGAGATTAAACAAGCCTCCAACCTGTCCAGCGCGTATCTTCTGTGATATATCGCTGCTTTGGGCCTGGCCGGTAACAATCTGCCCTGTGACAGGAAGATTCAATTGCCCGATTTTCTCCTCCGTTGTCATCCGGGACATCAGTTTATCGATGAAACTGTCCATTCCGGCATCTTGAGAAGGACCCTTGCAGGAAATACAAACAAGAAGGAATATGAAAAGAATATGAAGTTGTTTTTTCATCCGACAGTCTATATGCTACTGGACTGGAACGTAGATTCCAAAAGCCGTTTTCAGCAGCTCCTGTCTGGCATCGTCCAGGGAAGGATTGCCTTTCTCGGCCAGATTGAATCCCCGATAATTAAACTCCCTCCACCATTCGTCGTCGACGACCACGAGGGTCTCGGTCACATTTGCCGGACGTCCGGTCGTGACGACATCCAATGCCGTCCATCCTTCAGGACGATACTGGTAACCTTCTTTCTGTACAATCAGGGAACCGTTGGGAATCTTGGCTTTGGGGATAATCTCCGTCGCTGCGTAATTCTTCATATTGGTTCCCGGTGTCGAAATCAGATTCTTGTCCGTCGAGTTGTAGTAAGCGTATGTCGTGATGGAAATGGAAAGCATCCGGTATTTGCTCACGTCATATCCTTTCCCTCTGATGATAGCTTCCAGGTCCGCGTTGTGGGATTCGGCTTTCGGCACGAAAATACCGAAGGATGCCTTCACTTCTTCCAGAATAGGAGTGAGATCACTGACGCCAGTCTTATAGATGTTGAAGGCGCGGAAATTGAAGTCTCCCCACCAGTCTTCATCGGCTTCAACGATCTGTGTGGTCGTGTTGCCAGGCCGGCTGGTATTCTTCTGGTCGACTGCTACCCATCCTTCCGGACGATATCCGTAGCCCGAGCGCTGGACGATCAAAGTTCCGTCAGGGAATTCGGCTTTGCTGAAGATCCGGGTCGTGGCGTAATTCTTCATATTTGTCTGCACGGTACTCGGTATATTGGAGCTGGAATTGTAATACCCAGGGTGGATCAAGTCAAATGATAACTGCTCATACTTGGAAGGGTCATATCCCCCTGCGCGAAGCACACTTTCCAGGGACGCATTAATGTCTTCATCGTCTTCCGTTACGGTAGATGCCGTAACCTGGAACGGTTTCGCATAGGCATTGTTGACGGCTTCCTTAATGGCTTCAAGCTGTTTTCTGGTATACAGGCATCCCTTTGGCGTCCAACTGATGGCGGACAGGTCACATCCAGAGATCTGCTTGGCCCACATCAAAGCTGCAGTAAACCTGCCGATGTCCGTGGACAAGTGATAGCCATCACGTGTCAAGTTGTCTCCGATGACACTGGTCCTGAGATTCTGAATCGCAGTTCCGCAAGGGATAACCATCTTTATGTCAGTCTTAGGCAGCACCTTTGTCTGGACCGCATTGACGATAGCATTATACATCGTCATCTGGTCGTTGTTATAATTCGGGAAATCAGAATGGGTGCTGGTTTGCTGATAAGCCCAAGTCATATGCCATATCAGTTTGGCATTAGGACGAAGCGCCTTGATACCTTCAATTAATGTGCTGAGATATGGATCGTAACTATCAGGCAGACCAGAATAACCACTGGCTTGCTGCAGGGAGATAAAATCCCAGTTGTCGCTGTTGATGGCATCGACAGAACTGAAGGATGGCGTATTTTGCCATGTTCCATCGACATTCACCCTGTAGTCGTATGCCGCCGCTGCAGAAGTGAAGTGGCCTGCGTGTGTGGCCAGCGAACAACCGCCGATATACAGGTTCCCCAATTTAATGGAATTATAACCGGCTTGCTGCAGAATCTGATAGAGGTACTCGAGGGCATCGTCCGAGAAACTGTTGCCGATGGCAAGGATACGGATACTGTCCGAGCCTTTCTTTCCTGACTGGCTCACTGTGACCGTTTGGGAAACGCCGTGTCCGGTGTTTTCGAACGTGATGGTTCCCGTGCGGTCAGCAGTGCTGTCATTCGCTTTAACCGTGTATCTGAACTGAGTACCGTCTATAGGATTGGACGGGTCTGCTTCGATCCAGGCTTCGGAGAGAGTTACTGTAACCGGGACGTTGGCATTAACATCCACTGTAAATACACCTCCCTCTTCGGAGCACTCATAGCTGGTCCTGGAGAGACTGATTGTAGGATCGGCCGCAGCCTGAGTAATCGTAACGGTCTCGGAGGTTTTGTCGTTCTTGACGATCACCTGCCCCGTCCTGACATTCAAAGTCTCATTCTTTGCTACCGTGACGGTGATAGGCGTCGAGACGCTTCTGGTCGTAAAAGCGCTGATCCATTCTTGATATTCGGCGGGGACACTGACTGAACAGCTCTCCAATGCCTTGGCTATAAGGTTGAAAGATCCACCTTCAGAAGGGACTTCGAGCGTAGAAGGAGACAGCAGGATTGATCCCGATGGTTTCTGGTTGACAGAGATGACCTGTTTCGAGACACCGGATTTAATCAATATCGTTGTCTTTCGTTCATCGGGTGTCGGATTAGCGCTGACGCTAACCGTGATACTTTCTTTGCCTCCCTGACCGCCAGCTGGGCTGATATCGCACCACTCTTGACCTTCTTCCGTCTGAACTACTGCCGTCCAAGCCTTTGCGGAAACAAAAGAAACGGTGATTGAAGCCGCATTTTCATCAAACAGCAACTCAGAATCGGATTCCTGGGTCAACTCAATGGACGAGGTCGGCTTCGGCGGAAACTCAGGATCCTGATAACAGGAAGTGAGCAGCAACGCGCCGGAAACGCATAGGAGAGATAATGATTTCTTGAACATATAAACGTGATTCTTAAATTTTAGTGTAAAATCGTATCGAAACGACAAGTCTTCCCGGAAGGAAGCCTGAGCGAAATAATGTATTTCTTTCCTCTGGTAATACGAGTGTCATCGAAGGAAATGCTGGTGATTCCGGCACTGACCGCCACATCTTGCTCTTTAATGACTTCTTGGGTCGTATTCAGCGTGACGGTCAAACGAGCAGCCCCTGCCATCGAGGAATAACAATCGAGTTCATATTTTTCCCGGTCAGGATGAACCATGAGATCTACAACTCCACTATGGTTGTCTGCTGCCAGGTAAGGGAAGCCTTCTGTAAGTTCAGGTTCGGAAATCCCTGCCAGCTCCAGCGCTCTTTTGACGCGCTCGTTTTTCATGAACAACTTCCAAATCAGTCCTGAACGATAATTCTCGATCATAATGACAAGGGGCCCCTGGTCTATGGCCAGGTGGTTGCGAGTCGCCACTTTCTCCGATGGTTTATAAGAGTCAGCGAAGCCATACGCCCCTTTGCACTCTTCTAGTTGGTCCAGCGTCAGCAGGACTTGTGCAGAATAGAATGGAGTATAAGGGAAGGATGATAATGCTGCCGTCGGAGCAATGACACCATCATCGTTGTGAGGGCTTCTCGCAGAATAGGATCCTGAACTGCCAGCACCATAACAGGCGGTCAATCCCCATAAACCAACTCCGTATCCATTGCCAGCCGGAGCCTCATACAAACAGTAATGCCGGTTTATCAGGGCATGTGACAGGTTCTGTTGCCAATACCAGACTTGATCGTCGGCCATATGCCGGGGATCGAACCCCAGGAAGGAATAATGACTGAAAAACAGGGGACCACCTTTTTCCTGCCTTCCGAGCGGAAGCGGATATCCATAGGTCTTCCTGCTCGGATATGCCGTCGTCGACCAGCCCTTTTTATAAATGTCGGAAGTAATACCGTGTTCCGGGGAACCAAGAGCCAGCAGATACGTACAAAGGGCTTCATTCCAACCGGTGACTTTGAGGGAATACCGGTCTTCAATAGAATACCAGATCCAATATAAGCCGTCGTGGGATGGGCCCGTGAAAGCAGCCCAATCCACCGTATCATACAAGTGGTCTATCCTGTCCCGGATGTTTTTCTCTTCGGAGGAACTGCCGTTAAGATACTCCCGGGCAACAATAAGGCCCTGGATAAGGAAGGAGGTTTCAACAAGGTCACCCGCAGCTTTCTGATCTCCGAATGCGACATAGCTTCCGTCCGGGTTGTGCCAATGGGACCAGACCCCTTTGTATCTGTCGGCCTTCTCGAGGAATCCCAGGATCTTCTGCATCCGGGCGATTCCTTCTTGCCTGGTTATCCATCCTCGCTCCATTCCGGTCACCAGTGCCATCACCCCGAAGCCGCTTCCGCCGATGGTTACCGTGTTCCCCCTGTTATTTCCTTCCAAAGCCATCCCGGACTGAGGTTCGGCACCTTCATAGAAATAGGTGAATGCGGCTTTCTGCTGCCTGTCCAGTACTTTCCGTACGGCTGACGGAGTATAGGTCTGATCTCCGGGGGGATAAGTTGCGGGCGTGGTGTTATCCGTGTCTGGCGCCTGTTGGGAACAGGCGCGCAAAAACAAGGATAATACTATAATGATACTGCTAGTCTTCACGGCTTATCAATAACCTGGGTTTTGTGTAAGTATGCCGTTAGAAGCGTCAATCTGTTTCTGAGGAATCGGGTACAGTTCCTGGGTTCCTTTGACGAAATCAGTAATCTTGTCCGTTTCATCCCAACGAATCAGATCGAAGTACCTTTCAAATTCCATTGCCAGTTCGAAACGTCGCTCGGTATGGATAGCCTCACGCAGAGCGGACTGTTCATTAGTCGTGATTTCAGGAAGCGCGGTCGGGTCGTTGCCTCTCGCCCGTTTGCGGACCATTTCCAGTTTCGCCCTGGCATCTGCAAGGTCTCCGAGCTCACAGGAGCACTCCGCGTGCATCAATACGATGTCTGAATACCGGATGACACGGATGTTGAGCCAGCGTGCATTCGCAGTATTGCGGTTGTACATCTGCTGCTCATACAGAGGAGCATAAACCTTCGCGTTGTAATAAGGGTTCGGAACGGCTGCAGACTTGAAAACGACGCCGTCACGCTCTTCTCCGTCACTCAAGACAGTGGCTTTATATCGTGGATCGCCCGTCATATCGGCACGTAGGAGAGCGCTAGGGCCATTCATCCCCCATCCACCGTTTGGCTGTCCGCGGAATCCTTGGATGTTAGCCCACTGGAGATTGCCGGCACTGGTTATGCTCAATGAAGGTTTATAATCAACGTCCATCTCATAGATAGACTCCGGCCCAAACTCCTGTTTTTCTGTCCATATCTCATCAAAAGGAGTAGAGAGATCGTTATCTCCCGAGTTGATGATTTCTTCCGTCCACCTGCGGCTGTTGCTCCAGTCCTTCTGGTACATATAGATTTTTGCGAGAATAGCCCTGGCTGAATTTTGGGATACCCGTCCAAAATCACCGTCGGCGACAAGGGCTTTCCGTGTCCTCAGCCGAGGAACGGCCCATTCCAACTGGGTTATCAGTTGGGCATAGATTGCATTCTTGTCCGATCTTTCCGGAGTCTTTTCATCTTGGTCCAGAACGTGATCGACATAAGAAACGTCGCCAAAGGCTTGAATGAGGCGGAAATATGCGTGTGCACGTATGGTAAGGGCCTGTGCCTTGTAATAATCGGTTTCTTCCTCTGTAATCGTCGAATCAAATTGCCCCGCGGAGTCAGAATACTGGATGGCTCTGTTGGCGTAGGTGATGACGTTATACCAAGCGACATAGTATTGATTGATCACATTGGCACTGGCATCCCAGGTGTGGGCGTCGATAAGCTTCGCCCAAGACATATCGGCCGCCGTACTTCCCTTATCCGCATCATCAGTACTGATGCAGTGGAGGGTCGGAGCGGAAGCATTGAAATCGTAGCTATGCTGGTAAGCATAGGCATTGGCAAGTTCTCCTTCGATAAGGATGGAATACGGAACCTCATCTGCTGTAAAGTTCTCCGCATACCATTGTCCGTAAGGATATCTCTCAAGGAAATCCTCACTGCAAGATCCCAGCAATATCATTATAGCGATGGCTGGCAATATGGTAAAAAAATACTTCATAAGGATCTTCTATTTTAGAAAGCTAGATTAACACCAAAAGTATAGCACGTCGGGATAGGGAAAGTACCGCCATCGTCGATGTTCGCTGATAGGATGCTGCCTCCAATCTCAGGAGTATAACTTGTGGTATGCTTGATGGTTAAGAGGTTCTGCGCCTGGAGATAGATATAGAGCTGGCGCAATCTAAGGGTATTGAGGACCTGCTTAGGCATTGAATAACCCAACTGGACATTCCTAAGTCTGAAATAAGATCCGTCTTCAAGATAGGCGGTCGAGACCAGCTGGTTCTGAGGACGTGTGTTATCCAGAATCGGCAGCGACTGGGATGTGCCTTCTCCGTGCCAACGGTTCAGCTGCGCCCGATAATAGTTGTACTGGGCATAGGTCTGCCAATACTTAGTGTTCAAGATGTCCACACCTTCAACTCCGTTCATATCGATATTCAGGTCAAAACTCTTGTACGTGAATTTCAGATTGATACCGTAGAGGAAGGAAGGAATGGTCTTACCGATGAAATCGCGATCCTTATCGTCAAAACGTCCGTCCGGCGTCAGGTCTGCATAACGGATGTCTCCTGGCTTGAAGTTATAAGAAGTCGTATGATCACGATACCATTCATCAACTTCCGCCTGATTCTGGAAGACTCCATCTGCGACATATCCAAAGAAAGATCCTACTGGATAACCTACAGCGGTACGATGGTAATTCCCGGAAGTGATGTAGCTATCGTCATTTCCCAATGCCAGAACACGGTTTTTGATCGTAGACCCATTTACGCTTATATGATAACCGAAATCATTGATTCGATCTTCCCAGGACACCAAGAACTCAATACCTTGGTTACACAACGAGCCGGCATTAGTAATCGCATACCCGTTACCGACTGAAATGGTTGGCGCAACGTGGGCGAGAAGGTCGGAAGTCTTTTTGTAGTAATAGCCAAGTTCTGAGCTCAGCCTGTTGTCGAACATTCGGATATCCGTTCCGACATCGAAGGCTGACACCACTTCCCAGTGAATGTTTTGATCAACTTGATAAGCGGTTACAGGAATGTAATATGTCTGTCCTCCAGAAGTGATGGTGGTTCCCCTTGGATTGATGGAAGGATAAGCGAGGTAATTCCCTATCTTATCATTGCCGGCCATACCGAAGCTGGTCCGGAGTTTCCAGAAATTAAGCCAGTTAGCATCTTTCATAAAAGGCTCGTCAGAAACGACCCAGCCAAGACCACAGGAAGGAAACAAGCCCCAGCGATGGTTCCGGCCGAATTTAGAGGATCCGTCATAACGAAGGGTTGCCGTCAGGAGATACCGGTCCAGGAATGCCAGGTTGATACGACCGAGATAAGACAAGAATGCGTTCGAAGCATAGCTGTCGCTGTTTTTCCGAGACAGCTCATCAGTCAGGTTGAGCATCCTCATGGTTTCTTCAACATTCCAGTAGGAGCCATTGATAAGCGAGTCACCACTTGCGCTGAAAGATGAGCTTTCATATTCCTTCGCCGTAAAACCAATAACAGCACCGATACGTAACTTGTCCGTTACCCGGTTGTAACTGAGTGTGATATCCCCTTGTCTTTGGGCTGATAGTCCTGTAGAACGGGAAAAAGAGGTAAAACGCCTGTATTGGGAAGATGCAGAACCACCGTTGGTGACGAAATATTTCGGGCTGTAGGAGTCGCCCAGGGTGTACGTGTAATTAGCGTACCCAGCCGCCTTGAATGTGAAATGCTTTAAAAAATACAACTCGACAAAACCATTCAAGATTCCTTGATAGGCATTGCTATGAGAGTTGTTCCTGGTAAGGTACATCGTCGCAATTGGATTACCTACATCCTTCTGGATATTATTTGCCGGGGTAAAGTATGAGCCAAGATTATTCTCATCCCAGTAATCCTCTGAATCCCATGGATCATACGTCGGAATAACGCGAGCGACAGTGCTAAGTGTGACGTTCGCAGGGTTTGTCTTCCGCGTCCTGAGGTTGACCTGGGCACCCACTTTCATCCATTCGCCCACCTTGTACTCATTATTGGACCTGAAATTAAGATTGTCATACGAGTTGTACTTCACGACGCCCTCATTATGCATCCAACTGAGAGAATTGGTGGAAGAACCGTTCTTCCCTCCGCGTCCCAGGGTCACGGTGTGGTTGGTGTAATAAGCGGGACGAAGGACAAGGTCGATCCAGTCCGTCCCTTTTCCGGTAAGGTCCGGCACCCAAGGAGCCGAGGTTGGATCCATATTGGTCAGCAGCTCATTGTAAAGGAGGGTAAACTCATCTGCGTCGCAAAGACTCAGGCGATCGCGGTCATGAACGATATTGACTCCGACTGCGCCGTTGTAGCTGACCTGAGTGCCTTCCGAATCAGCTTTCTTGGTGGTGATGATGATGACTCCGTTTGCTCCCTGAACTCCGTACATTGCAGTCGAAGATGCATCTTTAAGCACTTCCATCGATGCTATATCGTTCATGTTGAGCCATGCGATATTGTCCGTGAGCATATTGTCAACAATATACAATGGTGCTGTACTCGCACGGACAGTAGAAACACCTCTCAACATAATGGAAGGAGTACCATCGGCTGCTCCGGAATTAACAACATACAGTCCAGGAACTTTACCTTGGAGTGCGTTCAAAGGGTTGCTGGCAGGAGTGTTCTGTACAGCATCCCCGCTCACGACTGAAATGGAACCGGTCAAGTCCCTTCTCCTTTGGGTACCGTAACCCACAACGATGGTTTCTTCCAATTCCGTAATTTCTTGATCCAAAGCCACATCGTATCTGCCCCCTTCTGTAATTCTGATTTGCAAGGTCTTCATTCCCGAAAGAGTGTAAGATAACAAGGACCCGGAAGGTACATCCAGCGAATATGCGCCATCGTAGTCAGTCTCGGTATAGGTGTCTCCAACATACACCGCGACTCCAGGCAAGGGTTCTCCCCCTTTTTTCGCCGTTACAACGCCCCTTACATTTACAGAGTTTTGGGCCGCTGCCATTTGAGCGAAAAATAAAAATGCCGTTAAAATAACAAAGAATCGTTTTGACATAAATATAGTTATTGATTGGTGTTTTCTGCGGTTCTTCACAAAGCTAAGCAATCGAACCACAAACAACCATAGCAGAACCCCCTACTTATCCCCCATATAATATTTTGTAGTACCCTACAAAATCCCTATTACATGTCGAATATTCAATTGTAGAAGCTAGAATGTTGCTCTATCATCCTATTATATTCCCGTCGCTATTCTTAGCGATGGCTTTTTGTTTTTATCTATCACGCAGAATCACTCAGCACTAGGCTAAACTTCTACAAAACAATAATTTAAGCGAAGTGAAGGATGCTTTTGAGAAGTCAGCTTGAAAAAACGCTATCTTTGACAATTAGATAAATCGGTATTTGAACCGCTATTACTGCGATGAAGAAGATTTTTACCATTAAAGCACGACTTGCCAGCTTCAAGAACGCCTGGAAGGGAGTTACGGTATATGTCCGTCAGGAGCACAACGCATGGATACATTGCACCATAACCGTTCTAGTCATCATCACCGGCTTGCTTTTCGATATTTCAACAGCCGAGTGGATAGCCGTAATCTTCGCCATTGGGTTCGTTTTGGCTACCGAAGCCATTAACTCGGCCATTGAGCGATTATCCGATGTCGTACAGCCGGAAAAGGATGTGAGGATTCGAGATGTGAAAGATATCTGTGCTGGAGCCGTCTTGATCTCTGCCATAACGGCCGCAATCACCGGAATTATTATCTTCCTTCCAAAACTGTTCAGGCTTTTCTGACTTACATTCCTGTTTATCGGTCTCTTTGGGTTTTATGCCAGGAAGAAAAAAGTGACCAGATGCGACCGAAAAAACAGTAGAATTAATACTGCTCCATTGCTAAATATCTGGACAGGAAAACATTGTAGACAGAATACGAAGTTCCGTCTTCTTCGGTTGTGGCTAGAACAAGCTCTTTGTCAATCAGGGCTTTTATATTCCTTAACGCCGTTGGTCCTGATGTGATGCCATGTTTTGATAGGAATGCAGAAGATGTTATCTGCATAACGCTGTCTTCCTTGGCAATCGCGCTGAGCATCTTCCATTGAGCACGGGTAATCAGCCGTCGGATTTCCCTAAATCTCTCCCGTTCGCCATCAAGAATTGTCTGTATGGACTTAAGCACGATATCCCTATCGACTTTGCTATCGGATAGTGAGAATACTTCATTGCAAAGACGCTGTGTGTAATAGGTGTGCACTTTTGTCCATTCCAGGATGTAGTCAAGAGAATCGTCGTCTATGCTTTTCCCGGCCGATTCGAACTTCTCCCGAATAAATGCGCCATAAACAATCACGGGCAATTTCGTCAGATAGCAAAAGGATGTACTCTCATAGAATGGCTTCATAGCGTTGGTGAACATATCGGTCATCGTATGCTTCTTGCTACCGCAATAGATGAATCGGACATTGTGCAGATGCTGGATATGCTTCCTGAGAATTGCTTCCATGTTTATGCCTTCGTATTCCCGTATCTGTTGGAATTCGTCAATGGCAAATACAATCTTTTGCGGATAGCCCTCCAGATAGCCCAGAACATCCTTTAATGTGCTCTGTTTCTGGTTCTCATCGGAAAAAGTAAAAGAGACTTGAGGCGAACCGGTCATTGGATCTATTCCAAGCAACGGCCGGACACTTTTCAAAGACCTGAAGAAAGCGGTTATGCGTTGTTGTTTTTTGAGATTGGATACAACCGCATCAGAAATAACCTTTATAAATTCTTCCAGGGAGAGCGTGTCACTGATGTCCGCATAGATGGTTTCATAAGGCAGGCTCTGCTGTCTAATCTCCTCAAAAACCCTGAATATCAATCCGGTCTTACCCAACCTTCGGGGTGATATCAGCGTTGTGTGCCGCCCATTCGTGATATTGCGTATGATCTCTTCTGTCTCCTGCTCCCTATCGCAGAAGCACTCCTTTGATTTGAAGGGTTCCAGTATAAAAGGATTTTCAAGCATAGGTCTCATGTTTTTGCAAATATAATTAACATAATGTTAATAACAAAATGTTTTCGTAAAAACTATGGCCAAATTGCCGTAGGAGACTAAAAGTCACCGAGAAAATGTCGTGTATTGGCATTCGATAAATCGGAATTCTTCTACCATCCAGTCTCAAAGATGCGGTCGATATAACGATCCGTCAGTATAAATCCTTGGGCTATTGCGTGGGTAATCGAAAATGTCTATCTTTGTGGTTGGACTATTTATTAATATTGACGATAATGCCTAACGCGTTCCATTATTCGATCGGCAGGAAGTTCATCCAAGCTGTCAGTGGTGCCTTCCTCATTATTTTCCTTTTGCTTCACGGCACGATCAATTTCTTCTCCGTCATTGACTCCTTCACCGGGAAATGGGGTGTAGTAGCTGCGGATGAGAAGCTGTTCTCCGCCGGAGACGGCCTTTTCAAGCTGGGTTGCGACTTCATGTCCACTCCGTTCATCGACATCATGGTGCCGATCCTGGCACTGGGATTCATCGTCCATATTATATATGGATGCTGGATTTCCTACAAGAATGTCAAGGCTCGCGGAGGTCTGAAGCGCTATGAGGCACAGAGCGTGGCTGCCGCAGATTCCTGGTCTTCCAAGAATATGTTCGTCCTTGGTATCGTAATCCTCGGCCTGATCGCATTCCACCTTACCCATTTCTGGGCCAAGATGCAGCTGCCGGAGATGTTCGGCATCGGCAATTTCGAGAACAATCCATACCTTCTTCTCGAAGTGACCTTCGGAAAGTGGTGGCTGCTCCTTATCTACCTTGTATGGTTCGCCGCCATCTGGCTGCACCTCTGCCATGGTTTCTGGAGCATGTTCCAGACCATCGGTTGGAACAGCCAGGTATGGTTCAAGAGGCTCAAGGTCATCGGAATCGTGGTTTCCACTCTGATCATGTGCCTTTTCGTTGCCACGGCCGTCAACGCTTTCGTCCAGGCAAACTGCTTAATGTAATTTTTCTCTTGCATTTGTAATTTTAATTATTCATATTTGCAAAAGAATGGTCAAGACTACGAACAATAACTTCTGGTGGCGCACTTGCAGTCAATAGCTGTAAGTCGTTCGTCGTAGTTACCATTCAAGGGGTTTTAAGGTGGCACGCTGACTTACAGCGCGCCATCTTTTTTTATGCACACAATCATCAATCTTTCAATAACAATTAAAAACGAACTTGTATGAGACAGAAAAAGTTCTTGCTCCCGGAGAGCGAAATCCCTACAGCATGGTTCAACATGCAGGCCGTGATGCCTAACAAGCCGATGCCTATCCTCAACCCGGCTACCCACGAAGCACTCAAGCCGGAAGACCTCTATCCTATCTTCTGTGAGGAGTGCGCCAACCAGGAACTCAACCAGACAGACGAGTGGATCCCCATCCCGGAGCCTGTCCGCGAGCAGTACACCGGCTACCGATGCACCCCGCTGGTCAGGGCTTATGAACTGGAAGAGGCCCTCGGGACTCCTGCCCACATCTATTTCAAGAACGAGAGTGTGTCTCCGGCCGGATCGCACAAGCTGAATTCCGCCCTTGCCCAGGCTTATTATGCAAAAGCACAGGGAGTCACCAACATCACCACGGAAACCGGAGCCGGGCAGTGGGGTGGAGCCCTTTCATATGCCGCGAAGAAGTTCGGAATCGAGTGTGCCGTCTATATGGTAAAGGTGAGCTACAACCAGAAGCCGTACAGGAAATCCATCATGCAGACTTTCGGTGCGACCATCACCCCTTCCCCATCGATGTCCACCCGCGCCGGAAAGGACATCATCACGGCCAACCCTATGGACCAGGGTTCCCTAGGATGTGCAATATCGGAGGCCATAGAACTTGCTGTGACCACTCCTAACTGCAAATACACCCTTGGCTCCGTCCTCAACCATGTCTGCCTGCACCAGACCGTAATCGGACTGGAGGCCGAAAAGCAGATGGAACTGGCCGGGGAATATCCTGACATCGTGATTGCCTGCTTCGGCGGAGGATCTAATTTCAGCGGTATCTCGTTCCCGTTCATGCGCCACAACATCAAGGACGGGAAGAAGACTCGTTTCATCGCCGCGGAGCCGTATTCCTGCCCTAAGCTCACTCGCGGAAAGTTTGAATATGACTTCGGAGACGAGGCCGGAATGACCCCGCTCCTGCCGATGTACACCCTCGGCCACACGTTCAAGCCGGCATCCATCCACGCAGGAGGCCTCCGCTATCACGGAGCAGGCGTCATCATGTCCCAGCTGATGAAGGATGGACTTATGGAAGCAGTTGACATAGAGCAGCTTGACTCATTCAAGGCCGGAGTCCTCTTCGCCAGGACCGAAGGCATAATCCCTGCTCCGGAATCCTGCCATGCCATCGCCGCGACCATCACCGAGGCCCTCAAATGCAAGGAAACCGGAGAAGCGAAGACCATTCTCTTCAACCTCTCCGGTCACGGATTCGTGGATATGAGTTCATACGACCAGTACTTCTCCGGGGATATGCAGAACTATCACATCTCCGAGGAAGACCTGGCGAAGTTCATCAAGTCCGCAGACGCATTGAACAAGTAACCTTATTCAACCACTTTTATAGGGTTGATGCCCTGACTGTCGAATTTGTCTATCTGTTTGCCCGTGTAAACGTCGAACAGATAGACATCTCCGTTAGTCTTGTAGTCGGAGCAGCCTACCCACAGATGGCCCTTGGTGTATGAAATAGAGTAAGCGTTCGGCATGGTGGTTCCATCCGTAACGAAGTTCCCGAGATCCTTCCCTGCGGCCACGTCATACTTGTAAACGGTTCCCGGAAGCGGGTTCCAGTTCTCGTCATAACCTCCGCACAGCACGTACAGGTAACTGTCGCAGACTGCGATTCCCGACGGAGAGGTATAACTGAGGTCGGTGACCTTCGAGGTAGCCGGGTCTATCTTCTGGACCTTCGGCTGGACATCGGCATAATTGCCGAAGCTGTATACGAATATCGTCTTTTCGACAAGGGCCATGCCCGAAGGGTTGACATTGACCGTAATCGTGGAAGTCTCCTTGAAGGAAGCAGCATCCACCACCGATACTGTGTTGTTGTACGCAGGATAAAGGTAACCTCCCGAGTTGGCGGTATATATCTTTCCGTCGTAATAGACGAGGCCGTCCGGATTAGGGCCAATGGCCGTGGTCCTTACGGAATATGTCTCCGGATCGATCTCGCCGAGGTATCCTTCGTAATAGGTGACATAGACTTTTCCGCCGCCGCTGCAAAGGTAGCGCGGGGAAAGCTGGTTGCCGTCAGCCGTCGCGGTGATGGTCGAGAGGATGGTGAGGTCGCGGTCGGTGACGAAGATGGTCTTCGAGCCGTTGACTGCAATGAACATCTTCTTGCCCAAAGTGATGATATCCTGTCCGAGGTCTCCGAGACCGGCTCCGTTGGCTGTCTGGAACGCCCTTGGAGACACGACCTTAGTAGTCGGGTCATACCTGCTGATCGTAGCGTTGTTTTCGCCCCAGGCGCCGTTGTTAAGTACATAGGCTCCCGTATTCAGGATATCTTCTCCCTCGTGATGGCCGTTGCAGGATGCTGCAACGATACCGGTGATTGCAATCAATGCAATTCCTAAAAATCTTTTCATCATTTCCATAATATAATCAGTTTTAAATACTTCCTTTCTGTCATCCCCAACCTGACTTGCTGTCATCCCCGGCCTGACCGGGGATCCGGATTGCCGGTCGCTGCCGGCAATGACGGTCATAACAACAGCCTTCATTATTTATATCGTAACAGTCACCGATAACCGGAACTGGCGTCCGGGCATCGGATAACTGTGCACTATTTCGTAATTTGTGCCGGCAAGGTTGAGCGCCTCGGCTGCAAGTGTCAGGCTGCAGAAGCGGAGCGGAACCGTCTTCCGGACGGCGATGCCGTGGTCGAAATACCCTGCCAAGGCATTCACTTCGAGGTTCTGCGGCAGGAAATATCTCCGGCCGACCGCGATCAAGGTATAATTCAAGGAGAATCCTTCCTTGAATATGGATGCGCTCAAGGAGCCGCTCGTCTTCGGCGTGTACTGGATCTGGTGCCTGTAGTTCTTTGCAGAAGGATCCGTCACGTCGATGGCCCGCAGGAACGAGAAGGACGCATCCGTGCGGAAGGAAAATCCTCCACCCACAGGCAGGCTCATGCCGGCCGACAGGTCGGCTCCGGCCATATTGACTCTACCCAGGTTCCGCATCCTCCAGACGAACATCGTCGGAATAGCCACAATCTTGTCTTTCACCACATTGTAATATGCATCCGCCGTCATGTCCAGCAAGGCTTTACCGGCCTTTCCCTGCCAGGTCGCACCAGCCCCGGACTGGAAAGCCTTCTCCGGAACCAGGGATATGCTGCCTACCCTGTCGTAATACAAGTCATTGAATGTCGGGACGCGGAAACCGTCCTTCACGAAGGCCCGGACATGCATTCCCGGAACGAGTTCGTATGAAAGGCTCAGCGAGGGGCCAAGCCGGCTCCTGTCAGGAGCTGTCCCCAGACCTGCATCCTTCCTTGTCGCCGACTCATGTATATATGTCAGCGCCACGCTTGCGGTTGCCCTCAGGTGTTCCCCGCAATACTGCACCGCCAAGGCGGAGAAAGAGCCGAACCGTATGGGATCCGGACAAATCATCGTGCTCGCTTCGAGAGATTCTCCGGATAAATCCTGGGAGAATGCCAGGTTGAGCGACCTGCCGGCGCCTGCCTGGAATGTCCGTTCAAGTATGCCGGAGGCAGACAGGGATTGCAGGAGATAACGGTCATCCACCGGCTCCTGGTATTTCGCATCGGTATTCGTGTATCTGTCCCCTGTCCTACGGTAGGATCCTCCGATCCGGTAATGCCACGGCGACAGGCCATTTGCAGATTCATAGGTTACTACGGAAGACAAGTCTTTGCTCCATATCCGCTCGGTAGGGTCCAGGACATACAGGATGACAGGGCCCGGGATTCCGCGCTCTGAACCCGAATAGCTTGCAGATGCCCGCAGGGTGCCTCCCTTATGTGTATTACCCTCAAGGCGCAGCAGGGATTTGAATGCAGAGACATCGCTTCCCTCCCGACGGAGGTTGATCCTCTCCCCGGACAGGCCATCATATCCGAAAGGATAGTTCCCATTGCTCTTGAGGTAAGACCCACGGGCAGTAACCACCCATCCCTCAGCAAGTTTGCCGTCAAAGCGAATGGTAGGTTTCAGGGTGCCGAAAGAACCGTACACCATCCTGGCGGACAAGCTGGCAGTCTTCCCTCCAAGGTCGGGGGCTTTTGTGGCAAGGGATATGACGCTGCCGGAAGAATAAGCGCGTGCAGGCTTGAATATCCCGTCGGCGGATACGGTTTCCACCAGGATATTTCCGGTGTCGTCGAGGTCGAATCCGGAAAGGTCTATGCTTCCGTGCTGTGCATCGTTCACCAGCATCCCGTCCACGCAGACAGAGGTGTGGTTGGCACCGAGCCCACGGACGGAAACGGTCTTCATGCCTCCGATCCCACCGTAATCCTTCACGTTCAGACCAGGCAGGGTACGCAGCACCTCGTGCAGTTCCCTTGCACCGGAACGTTCTATGGATGAGCTGCTTATCTCGATAACAGGAGCCCCCGTACCCAACCTCTCCCGCCCATGGCGCCGGTCGGAAACCTTGGATGCCTTCAGGGTATCGACCTGAACCTCGTACGTGCAGGAAGGCTCGTACAAGTCAAGCGGAGCTGCCGGCAGGGACGTAGACAGCAATAGTGTAAGCAAACAGGTTGCCTGGAACATATTCACAAATCCCAGGAATGCCTGCCCCCGGGCATATCCTTGGTTTGACTTGATTCAGGCAGGTCTTCTGGCTTGGTCCCAGTGCAGCGCCTTCTCACCGGCTCACGCCAGGCAATGGCCTCTGAATGCTGCACTTGCGATGGACCTCACAGCTGCGGGCACAGTCCCGGATTCGCACCGGGTTCCCTTTTCCTGGATCCAATGCAAAGATACTGTTTTTTTATATTATGACTTGCACCGGAAGAGACGCATTTACCCGTACAGGGCTGCAAAGCAGCAAGCGCTCTTCCGGTGCAAGTCATCATCCTGCCAAAGGGCAGATCAGATCGGCAGTGTCTTGTTCCTGAGCCACTGCGCGATTTCAGACGGCAGTCGAGGCGACAGGGTTTGGAACACCTTGGCATTGTACGCATTCAGCCAATCTATCTCGGAAGCATCCAGGAGTTCCTTGATTACGATGGAGGTGTCCAGATGGCATAGCGTGAGGGTCTCGAACCGGCACCACTGGCCGAAATCGTTCCTGCCGTCATCGACGCAAAGGACCAGGTTCTCGTGGCGGATGCCGTACTTGCCCTCCCGGTATATTCCCGGCTCATTGGAAGTTATCATTCCGGGAACCAGAGGCTGGCGGTTGAAGTTCTGGCGGATATCCTGCGGACCTTCGTGGACATTGAGGTAGAACCCTACACCGTGGCCTGTCCCGTGGCCGAAATTGCGTTTGGAGGCCCAGAGAGGTTCACGGGCAAGGGCATCGATCTGGCAACCTGCCGTTCCACTCGGGAATACCGCCTTGGCGAGGTCGATGTGGCCTTTCAGGACGAGGGTGTAATCCTCCTTTTCAAGCTGGGAACAAGGGCCGAGCGGTATGGTACGGGTAATGTCCGTCGTACCGAAAAGGTACTGTCCGCCGGAGTCGCAAAGGTAAAGGCCCCTGGCGTCGAGTTCGGCCGAACCGCTTTCCGGAGTTACGTAATGCGGCAGGGCGGCGTTCGGTCCATATGCTGAGATCGTCTCGAAACTCTCTCCCCTGAAGCCCTCTATCCCTGAACGGAAAGAATGCAGCTGCAAGGCCGCTTCATATTCATTCACAGGCTCTCCCGCCTCAACCATCTTCTCAAGCCAGAAGAAGAACCGTTCCATGGCAAGTCCGTCTTCCAGATGTGCTTCCCGCATCCCGGCTATCTCCACGTCATTCTTTACCGCCTTCCTCAGAGCCACCGGAGACTTGCCGGAGGTGAGGTTGGACGAAGGAATATTCTCCTTCAAGATGTTGTAAAGATTGTAATTGAGGGTCGAAGTGTCCACGAATAGCCTGCTGATGTATTCTCCGTCCACTATTCCGGAAAGAGCCACTCCGATGTCCGAATAATCCTGGATGTTCACTCCGTCGGAAGTCAGTTCATAGAAACTGTCCTCCGTCTCGTGGTCGTCAGGGTCCACCGGGCCTTTCCGGACGAACCAGAATGCACTGTCCTGAGTAATCAGGAGGTAGGACATCACGACCGGATTGTATTCCACGTCCTGTCCTCGCACATTCAACATCCAGGCAATCTCGTCAAGGGCGGTAATCAGGATGGCATCGCTGCCGTTGTCCTGCAGCCACTTCCGTATCCACGTGAGTTTTTGTGTCCTGGACCAGCCCACGGTCTCCGCACCAAGGGTGATAATCGGTGTCTGCGGTACCGGCGGCCGGCCTTCCCAAATAGGGTCCAGCATATTCGGAGCATCTACGATTATGGCCTTATCGCCCATCGCCTTCTTGATGTCCAGCACGGTCGCAGCATTCATCCCGAGGCCGTCCACGGCCACGATGACGCTGTCATAATCGGCGAAATGCGCCGCCAGCCATTCAGGAATAAGCACCTGGCCGGGAACCCTGGTCTTATGCAGTTCGACTCCGGAGCCCGGAAGCTGCCGGGAGGCCTGGATGAAATACCTGGTATCGGTCCAGATGCCGGCGTGGTCGTCCGTGACCACAAGGTCACCTTCGCCGGAAAAGCCGGACACCCATCCTGCCTGCAGCCATCTCGGGGCTGAATATTCGCTGTTGTGGGGATCGTTGCCCGTAAGGACCACCGCATCCCAGCCCTTCGAGCGCATCATTGCCCGGACGGCCTCAACTCTTTCTCTGGACATATTCATCGGAAAGGTTATTTTGACAAACTCCGCTTGAGGAAGGACACTACCGAGAGCAGCATCCTGTCGAACGGGACGACCGTCGAGACTGACTTGAGTCCGGTCGCCACGAGGTTTACGGGAGTGAAGGAATCCTTCACTTCGAACAGGGAATCCCGTACGGCTTCTCCTTTTCTGCCGATTCGCTTGCGGATGCTTTCCTGAGCCTTCTCCAGCTCCTCCATCGTCTTTATCTCACTGTACTTCATAGCTTTGATCATTTATCATCATCAAAGAACATATTTATGAACAGCGGGACGAAAGAGTCCCTGAACAGCCTCTTCCTGAGCAACAGAAGCACTCCGAGCACAAGCAGGAATACTCCTGCGACGATCGCGGCTCCGCCGGCATAGCTTCCGATCGCTTCTCCTATCCACATCACACCACCAATGGCTATGGCGATGAGTATTATGGATACTACGAAGAGGACCAGGAGGACATAGACCAGCTTGCTCAAGGTCATCGAAAGCCCCTTGGCCGTCCTGAGCTTGAGGTCGTCTATGCGAAGGTCGATATAGTCGGAGGCTTCCTTCCCAAGATCCTGGACCGGTCTTGTAAAACTGACCATAACTAAGCCTCTTCCTGTACCTGTTCCTCCGGAGTTCCGGCCTCGGCGATATCGTTCCTGAGAGCCTTCTCGAGCTTGTCAAGCTTCTCGACGATCCTGGCGCGGGCTTCCTCGGTAAAGTCGGCGGTCTGCTCCTGCAGAGTGCTCTTCAGGTCCTTGAGGTCCCTTCTGGCAAGACGGGCGCGGGCCCTGAGCCTGGAAGTGGCGTCCTCTGCGGACTCCTTCAAGTCGTCGAAAGTTTCCTTGGCGTTGTCCCAGCCTTCACTTGCAGCCTCGGAGAACTCGTCCCAGCCGTGCTGGGCGGCGCTCTTTACCTTGCGGCGTGTATCTTCGCCCTTTTCAGGCGCAAACAGTAAACCAAGAGTCAAGCCTGCGGCCGCTCCGGCGATCAATGCGAATAATGAATCTCCTTTCATGATTTAGAATTTATCGGGTTTATATTATAAATAATTCCAATCCAAATAGCTGGCCAACCGCTCCATTCTGACTAATTGTCATATTCCGGCCTTTTCGATCCAGTTGCGGTAGGTAGGATAGTCGAACGGTGGTTCGCCGTAGAGGTAGTGGTTGCGGTAGGCGCCGTCGGCGGTCTCATATTCGATCAGGAGTAGGCCTTGGCCGGCAGGGACAGGAAGTTCGGCTATTGTGACGCGGCCGTTGGCCGGGACCTTGAACTTGCCCTTGAAAACCACCTTCCCGGAACCGATGTCGGTGACCTTGACCTTACCGGAAGCGTCTGAGCGCGAGTCGTTTACAGCTTTGAGAGGGAGGAGATCCCCGGTCGAGCCGGGGATGACGTCCGGGTCGTTGATCAGGACGCAGACGTTCCGCTGGGCGTTCCAGATGTACTTGTAGGCCAGCTTCTTGGAGTTGTAATAGTCCACGATCGCATCGGAAACGATCGGCCATCCGTCACGCACGTTCCACCACAGGATGCCCGTGCGCAGGAACTTGTCCCCGCGGAACTTCTCCACGAAATACTTCATAGCCTCCGCCTGTGTGCTCTGGGAAGCCCCGATGAAATCCTCCAGTGTCTTCGGCCGGAACCCGAAAAGCAGGCGTATCTGGTTGGTCATCAGATCATTCCTTCCCACGAACTCGATGAAGTAAGGAAGCGGCCTGACGGACTTGGTCAGCCATTCCTCGTTCCAGTCCCCGTCCTCTTTCCAAGGGTAGCGGCAATCCTTGGTGAACATCTTGTCGATGGACTCCTTGTTCGGACATCCGTGATACCCTATCTCACTTACGAATATGGTCCTGGCATCCTTGTAATACGGATCCTTGTAATACCCGCGAGGACCCCAAAGATGGTTCTCAGGAATATCCTCCTTCTGGCATCCGGCCTTGTAAGCCTCCTCGCTGAAATATGGCGAACTCGGAAGGTAAGGACGCGTAGGGTCATATTCATAAAGGATCTCTGGGATGACCTTGCGGCTGATGACGTCCCGGTTCGGATCCACGCGGAACTTCGGCAGCATCCAGAGGAGGGAGTTGTCGTTCTCGTTGTTGCCGGACCAGATTGCGATGCTCGGATGGCTGCGGAATTTCAGCACCACCTGGGTAATCTCGTCCCTGATCTTCGAAGTGAATTCTTCGCTCTGCGGGTATATGATGCCGGCCATCGAGAAGTCTTGCCATATCATTATGCCCTCCCGGTCGCACCTGTCGTAGAACGGCTCGTCTTCATAGACATTGCCGCCCCAGCAGCGTATCATATTGCAGTTGAGGTCCACCACCATATCGATGGTGCTGTCCACCCATTTCCAGTCGCGGCTGTGGAAGCCGTCTAGCGGCACCCAGTTCGTTCCGCGCGCGAAAATCTTCTCGCCGTTGACATAGAAGCAGAACCTTCCGGAGGTGTCCCTGTTGATGTCGGTCATCTCCAGGCGCACCGTCCTGAGACCCACCTTCCTGGTGTCGGTGGCAAGGACATTTCCCTTGTCATCCAGGAGCGTAACGGTGCCATCGTAGAGGGCAGGGTCGCCATATCCCTTTGGCCACCAAAGCTCGGCTCCTTCGATGGAGAACTCGGTCCTCCAGGCGAAGGTTGGAAGTAGCCTCCGGTTGTGATAGACTTCTTTCCCGTCCTTGGACAGAGATATGTCCACCGTGATCTTGTCCACCATCGTGACCGGATATTTCGCCTGCAGGTCCACGAATATCTCGGCGTGGCCGGTTGCCGGATCGGTATCTACCGTCATCCAATGCACGTCCGTCAGGCTTACCGGATCCTTCACGACCAGGTTGACGCTCCTCCAGAGGCCGGCGCTCACGAGTCTCGGCATAATGTCCCATCCGTAGCAGTGACGCGGCTTCCGGATCCACACCGACTCGGTGTAATGGCGGAAACTGGCTATCCCTATCATATGCTTCTGGGCTTCCTGGACTGCGGAACTGATTATCACCTGCACCAGATTGTCACCTGTCCGCGCCTTGCCCGTTATGTCGAAACAATGCGAGATCATGGCGTTGTCGGTGTGGCCAAGGTGCTTGCCGTTCAGCCAGACATCTGCGATGCAGTCTATCCCTTCGAAATCCAGCACCAGCCTCTGGCCGTCCTTCAGCGCCGGGACATCGAAGTGGCGGCTGTACATCCACTGGTATCCCTCCCACTTGCGGAGCTCGTATATGTTGTTGCCGATTTCGGGATCCTTCACGAGCCCGGCTGCCATCAAGTCGAGTTCCACGTTGCCGGGAACGGTTGCGGAAACCTTTGCCTCAGGCAGTCCGGCCACCTTCGCAGGATCCGTGACAGCTGTGTCTTTCTGCTCCCAATATTCAAGGTCCCACTTGCCATCGAGGGAAATAATATTCTGGGCATTGGATGGAAGGAGGGTCGCAATGGATATGGCGGCGCTCAGGAGGGTTGTCAGGTGCTTCATATCAGTTCAGTGTTGACTCTCACGAATATACATAAAAATTACTGTTTGTTGATAACTTTCCCTTTGAGAGCACTGCCTTTTTGGGTATATTTGTAGAAAAGAACAACCTCCTGTCATGGCTTTCGTACATCTGCACGTCCATACACAATATTCCATACTCGACGGCTTTTCGTCGATCGAAACCTTGTTCAACCGGGCTGAGGAAATGGGTATGCCGGCCCTGGCCATCACCGACCACGGCAATATGTACGGCGTGAAGGAGTTTTTCAAGTATGCCGGAAAGCACAGTACCGTGAAGCCGATCATCGGCTGCGAAGTGTATGTCACCCGCCATTACGACCACAAGATCAAGGACACGAAGCACGACAAGTACTACCACCTTATCCTGCTGGCCAAGAACTTCGATGGCTACAAGAACCTGATGAAGATCGTTTCGACAGGCTTCATCGAGGGCTTCTACTACAAGCCGAGGGTCAGCCACGAGATACTGGAAAAGTACCACGAAGGCCTGGTATGCTGTTCCGCCTGCCTTGCGGGAGAGATTCCGAAGGATATCCTAGCCGGTGACCTGGACGCTGCCAGGGAAGCAATCAAATGGCACAAGAACCTCTTCGGGGAGGATTATTACCTCGAA
>JAEEGJ010005126.1_pt1 | contig 42149 bp, 43 predicted proteins | sample 8958761 | NCBI WGS metagenome assembly JAEEGJ01 (sample SAMN16246546, study PRJNA631951) | gut metagenome | biome: gut microbiome; feature: rumen; material: RS-attached | host: Bos | place: Iran: Karaj | collected 2018-10
GGTGCATATAGAGTTCCATAAAGATAGCCGTGTAAAGCACATACCACCATATAAACTATAGGTCTAACCTTATTAGGCATTTTCTTTGGAAGGAGCATAGTCATACCCCAAAGAACAACCCATAGGTATAAGTATGGTATCCACCAAATTGAAAAACCATTAAAAAGACCAACTAAAAATACAAATATATAGATAGGGTAAAGTGCCTTCCATCTATATACTATAGTAAAAGTCACAGTAAAAACGCCCAACAGATGAACGTTGGGCGCAAATTCCATAAGCATCTTGGAAACATACATAAGTGCTCCAAGCATAGAAAATATAACCATTTCCCTTACTGAAATCTTCATTAGATATTATTATTTCTCAACCTTAAATTCGTATGTTGCTCCATCTTCAATATTAGTTGAATCAACACCTGTAGATGCATACTGTCCATTAATATAGAATGCCCAGTATGTACCATCCTTATCAAAGTCAGCAACCTGACCGTCTACAGACTTAACATAAAGACCGTATTCGCTGTCATCGCCAGCAATAATATCAAGCTCAAGAAGAGCATCGCCTACAGTTTCCTTATCTGTATTAATTACATAGTGCTTAATATTACCATCTGCAAATGTTACATCAAAGTTGAAATTCTTCTGTCCTTCGCCAAGAATAACGAATTCTTCAACGATTTCAAGACCAGGATCTACTTCTTCTACAGAGATTTCTGTAACAGATACAGGTGTTTCTTCTGCAACGCTTACTTCAACTGCTGAAGGCTGAGTATTTACTTCCTTCTTATTATCCTTGCCACATGCTGACATAGCAAGAGCAAGCATCATAAGCATAATTAATAAACTACTAATTCTTTTTTTCATTATATTTCTCCTTTTATCGAGTAATTTATACACATTGCTCGATAGTTTACAATATGAACCTATTTACGTCAACCATTACATTCTAAGCATAAGTTCTTTGTAAAGCTCCTGACCATGCTCCATATATATTCTTGGAACACGCTTAGATACAGCGCAAACAATCTCATAAGGAATAGTTCCAGCCATATCAGCCATAGTCTCTATAGGATTTTTCTCTCCAAATATCTCTATCTCGCTTCCAACATCAACGGAAGGCTTATCTGTAAGGTCAATCATACACATATCCATACAAATCTTTCCAAGTTGTTTAGCTGGACCTTCACTGGTCATAAGGCTGTAGCGGTTAGATAGGCAGCGCATAAATCCGTCTGCATAGCCGTAAGGAACTACGCCAACTCTTGTCTTCTTATCAGTTGTATAGATACCGCCATAGCTTATCTTAGTGCCTTCTGGATATATCTTTATAGTGCTTACAGTAGTCTTCATAGACATAACTGGCTTTAAACTCAGCTTCTTAGCAAACTCTCCATAACCATAAAGAAGAAGACCTGGTCTTACCATATCAAGATATGTTTCTGGATAATCAGTTGTTGCGCCGGTATTAGAACAGTGACGAAGGGCAAATTTCTTGCCAGTACGCTTTTCTACTTCATTTATAACATCTGTAAATAGTTTAAATTGATGATTGGTATATTCCTTGCACTCCTGGCCTTCCTCGTCAGATACAGCAAAATGCGTGAATATACCTTCCGGTTCAAGCCCTTCAAGTTGGCAGGCATTGACGATACCTTCTACGCCATGGGCAAAATAATCACCTTCACATATGTATCCTAGTCTGGACATACCGGTGTCAACTTTAATATGAACCTTAAGCTTTCCACCGTACTTTACAGCTTCCTGGCTATATTCAAAGGCCTTGGCCTCACAGGTTACTGCCTGAGTTATATTAAAGCAGATAAGTCTGTCTACCTGCTCCTTTGGAGTATGACCTAAAATAAGTATTGGCATGGTGATTCCATTGAATCTTAGCTCGAGAGCCTCATCTATACTACTTACAGCAAGATAGTCAGCTCCAAGCTCTTCAAGTTTCTTAGATACTGCAACTGAGCCGTGTCCGTAGGCATCTGCCTTAACAACTCCAAGGAACTTAACCTTGCTTCCTATATGTTCTCTTATCTTCTTATAGTTATATTCAAGGGCGTCTAAATTAATCTCAGCCCATGTACGTTTAAGTGTAGACTTCATCTTTATACCTCTTTGAGTTTTTACTACGCTCTACATTATACTACTTTGAAAAAATTAAGGGAAATGCCATAGGGGCTGGCAAACAAATATGTTATAATTTTACCTATGGGTGTATTTTTATTAATATTTTTAGTTCTAGTAGCTACTAAAAAAATAAAATTAGACAATGTATTTAGCTTTATAGGTAAGCTATATCTTGGAATAGTTGGAATTTCCATCTTCTTTGCTCTGTTTCTCGGTGGACTTATTTCTCTTGCATACAGCCCACTTAGTACAGTAATTATTTTTGGAATCCTTGCAGTTCTTTTCAAAAATTATAAAAACAAAAAGAAGGAAGAGAAAAAATCAAAAGAAGAAGGCTGGCACGCCACCTCTTGGGATAAAGAAAATAAAAACCAAAGTGCTTACCAGCAGTATTCCATGCCACTTAAGCACACAACAAACCTTCCTTCTTCTGTAAAAGGAAGAAAGAAGATTATTGATAAGTTTAATAAGCTTTATAACCTTACTCTTACTCCAGAACAGATTCAGTGCATAGTTAATTCCACATATATGTCTGAAATATGGCGTAGTGAGTTAGAGGCTATGAATGTTCAGTATAATTCAGTATACGAATGGATGACTGGTCCTACTAACTGGCTTAGAGTTTATATCCATGCATTTTCTATTCAGGAGATTTCTTCTGATATGAGACAGCAGGAAAGTATGGCCATGTATGCATTTGAATCAGTATTCAAATATGCTGATGAATTAAATGTGGACTCTAATGAGGAGCTTATTAGAAGGGTTAATGAGAAGTTTCTTACCTATTTTGATGATGCCTCATTTATGATTGCCTACAGATTCCTTGAAAGCAAAGGTTTAAAGCATAACCTTGGCAAGGGACAGGTTATTAGAAATGACAGCGAGATAGACAAGCTTCTTAATGAGTATAAAGATAAAGAGATGCCTAAAAATGAGGGAACAACAGGTCAGATGTAAATGCATCTGGCCTTTTTTCAATATAAGGAGTTAGTTATGAAACAGGTTTTCAATCCATATCTGCCACTACACGAATATATACCAGATGGTGAACCTCATGTATTTGGTGACAGGGTTTATATCTTCGGATCCCACGATAGGGAAGGTGGCTATACCTTCTGCATGGACGATTATGTAGTATATTCCGCTCCCGTTGATGATTTAACCGATTGGCGCTACGAGGGAGTAAGCTACAGAGCCTGCCAGGATCCAGACTACCCTAAGGACCATGCCTCCGAAGCACAGGACCATGCCGTGGATACAGGTAACCAGGTAGATAGGGATTTACAAAAGGGCCAGCGTGCTGACCTTACAGCAGTAAAGAAATATATGTATGCTCCTGATGTAGTTCAAGGTAATGATGGCAGGTATTACCTATACTACTGTATGGGTGGAGACTACGGAGAAGGGGGCTATACTGGGCCAATAAGTGTTGCTGTATCTGACAGACCAGAAGGAAAGTATCAGTTTTTGGGACATGTAAGAAATAAAGATGGATCTACTATGATGAAGTATGTCTGCTTTGACCCAGCTGCTATGAATGATAATGGAGTTATTAGAATATACTATGGAACCCAATATGGCTTTGAAGACCAGCCTGATTATCCAGATAATCCAGAATATATAGCTAGTGAGATGGCTATGTTTGGACGTAGCAAAGAGGAGATACTATCATACCCAGACAGTATTATGGGACCTGTTATGCTTACTCTTGAAGATGATATGCTTACAGTTAAAGAAGAAGCAAGGCATATTATTCCTTGTAAGGTTAAAGGAACCAGCTTTGAAGAACATCCTTTCTTTGAAGGTTCATCTATGAGAAAGGTAGGAGATAAGTACTACTTTATCTACTCTTCATGGCAAAATCACGAGCTTTGCTATGCAACCAGTAAATATCCAGACAGGGACTTTACCTTTGGTGGCACTATAGTTTCTAACGGAGATATAGGTTTTGAGGAGCGTAAGAACCAGGATAAGCTTAATATGACAGGAACCACCCACGGCAGCATAGTAAAAGTAAAAGACCAGTGGTATGTTTTCTATCATAGATTAACTCATAAGTCGGATTATTCCCGTCAGTCTTGTGCTGAGAAAATATATATAGAAGAAGACGGTTCTATAAAGCAGGTGGAAGTAACAAGCTGTGGCCTAAACAAAGGTCCTTTACTAGCTCTTAACAATACCTTCCCAGCTCCAATATGCTGTAATCTAACTAATGGCTACATGCCACATGGCTCTAACACTGTATTTGATATGGCATTTCCTAATGTAACTAATCTTGGAGATGACCGCTTTATTGGAGAGATAGAAGATGGAACACTTATAGGATATAAGTACTTTAACCTAGAAGGGGTATCTACTATAGAGATTAGCTGTCGCTTTGAAGATGATAATAACAGAGTTAAGCCGTCTGGCCCTATTCGTCTTGATGAAAGATGTTTTAATGATATTAAACGTATAGAGGAAGAGAAAGATAGATATGGAACAGATAGACTTAGCTGGTATGAAGAAGATAGTTCACTAGATAAACCATATTTTGCTATAAAAACCTCTATAGAGGGGAATGAGATAGGAAGAGTAGTATTAACTGACGAAAAATCTAGCAAATCGAAAGAGGACAGCCTAGTCTGGCACTCATATAAAGCGAGCATTGATTGTAAGGGGCTTACTAATACAGCACTATATTTGGTATATCATGGTAAGAAGAGGCTTCAGTTTAAGGAACTAAGCTTTCTTTAATAAACAAAACTATACAAAAAACGGGAATTTAGTATGATTTTTTTATAGTCTTTCAAGGTTGAAATCCGTGGAAAACTGTGTTAATTTGTAGTGAATTGAATATATATGATTTAGGTGTCAAAGCTACTTTTTCTTAAGTAAGCTTTGGTGAAAAGGGAAGCAGGTGAGATTCCTGCACGAACTCGTCACCGTATTTAAGGAGTGAAGGTCGATATATCACTGGGGGGAACCGGGAAGATGACCTAAGCGATGATTTATAAGCCGGGAGACCTGCCTAAATTAAAGTACAGAAACGGAAGTTTCAAACCACGAGTAAAATGGTTGTGCGGATTACCTCGCGTCTAACGTCGAGGCTGGTATTTTGTGTGCAAACTCTTTACTTATGGTAAAGAGTTTTTTGTTTACAAACATGCCCTTCGAAATAAGGTGCGTTTTTGTATAAATAATCTATTTATATAGAAAAGAGGAGATTAAAAATGAAAAAGAAAGTAGTAGTTATGTTACTTGCAACTATGGTAGGTGCTGTAGCATTAACAGCATGCGGAAAGAAGAATGGTGAACCTCAGACTTCCGATGCAACTCCTGCTCCAGCAGTTACAGAGACTTCTGTAAGCGAGACTGAGGAAAGTGCAGTAGAAGAGTCTGATGATCAGGCAGCAGCTGATCACGTTGCTGATCTTATTGATGCAATCTATGTTCAGGAATGGACCGAAGAGACAGAAAAGCAGTGTGCAGATGCAAAAGCTGCTTGGGATGCATTAACAGATGAACAGAAAGAGCTTGTAGAAGGTAATTTTGCAGATCCTGACTATTTTGGAGCTGATACAGGCGATGCTTCTAAGGATGATCCACGTAATCAGGATGAGATTGGTGAAAATGAAATCTTAGTTGTATCTTTTGGTACATCATTTAATGATAGCCGAGTAGCTTCAATTAAGGGTGTAGAGGATGCTATAGCAGAAGCTAACCCAGACTGGTCAGTAAGAAGAGCATTTACAGCCCAGATTATTATCAATCATGTGCTTGCACGTGATGGAGAATCAATAGATAACGTTGATCAGGCACTTACTCGTGCAGTAGATAATGGCGTAAAGAATCTTGTTATCCAGCCAACACATTTAATGCATGGTGCAGAATATGATGAACTTGTGGCAACTGTTGATGAGTACGCAGACAAATTTGAATCAGTTACAATTGCAGAGCCACTTCTTGGTGAGGTAGGTGCAGATGCTACTGTTGTTAATGAAGATAAGAAAGCAGTTGCAAAGTTAGCTGTAGAAGAAGCTGTTAAGGCTTCAGGTTACGATGATCTCGATGCAGCAGCAGAAGACAGCGTAGCATTTGTATTCATGGGTCATGGTACATCTCACACAGCTAAGGTTTCATACAGCCAGATGCAGACACAGATGAACGAACTTGGTTAGGACAATGTATTCATCGGTACAGTTGAAGGTGAGCCAGAAGAGACAGAGTGCTCTAATGTTATCGATGCAGTTGCGGCTGCAGGTTACAAGAAGGTTGTTATCCGTCCACTTATGGTTGTTGCTGGTGATCACGCTAATAACGATATGGCTGGTGATGATGAAGATTCTTGGAAGAGCATGTTCACAGCATCAGGTAAGTTTGACAGTGTAGACTGCCAGATTAATGGTCTTGGAGGTATCGAAGATATCCAGGCTATCTATGTACAGCACACAGCTGATGCTATGGATAAATAATAAATAGAAAAATTAGAATGAATTTGGGTGCCTTGCCACTATAGGCAGGGCATCTGTTAAGGAGAATAATAATGAAAAGAAAAACCATATTAGTTTTAACAGCTTTGTTAGTATCTGCATCATTATGTGGTTGTAATGATAAGAAGAAAGAACAGCCTGCTCCAAGCCTGGCTGTATCATTAACAGAAGAGTCAGTAACTGAGACATCTGTTGCAGAAGCTTCTCTTTTAGAAGAGCCAACTGTAGAAGCAGTTTTAGAAGATGGACAATATATAGCAGATTTTACTACTGATAGTTCTATGTTCCATGTTAACGAAGTATGTGAAGGAAAGGGAACTCTTAAGGTAGAAGATGGACAGATGACTATACATCTTGTTATGCCATCTAAGAACGTGGTTAACCTTTACTATGGTCTTGCAGAAGATGCACAGAAAGATGGTGCAGAGCTTATAGAGCCTTCAGTAGAAGAGGTTACATATTCAGATGGATTAACAGAAGAGGTATATGCCTATGACGTCCCAGTTCCTTATCTTGATAAGGAGTTTGACCTTGCTCTTATTGGAACAAAGGGAACATGGTATGATCACAAGGTTGTAGTATCCAATCCATTATCTACTACTAATGAGGGAGTATCATCTGCAATAGCAGAAGGCCAGTACACAGTAGAGTTTGACTTTGAAGGTGGAAGCGGTAAAGCATATATCGAATCACCTGCAAATCTTACTATTGGTCAGGATGGTATGACAGCAACTATTACATGGTCAAGTCCAAACTATGACTATATGCTTGTAGATGATGTTAAGTATCTTCCAATAAATGAAGATGGTAACTCAGTATTTGAAATACCGGTTAGTTCACTCGATGAACCAATTACTGTTATTGGCGATACGGTTGCTATGAGTAAACCTCATGAGATTGAATATACACTAACATTCCATTCAGATACACTTAAACCAGCATCAGAGACTGAATAATAGGTATAAAATATGGTCAGAAAATCAGGAATATTATTAATAAGTATATTTTTGATGGGACTGTTATGGCTTCAGGGCTGTAGCAGTCCTTCTTCTGATTTTAAGACTGATGATAGTGCCAGTATATCCTCAGATAGCAGCAATCAGCTGGTATATGAAAGCTCTATGAAGCTTGAGTATGCAGAGAACTTTTCAGTAGATTATTATCAGGGTGGATATAAGATTCTATCAACAAAGGATGGAACAAGAATATTAACTGTTCCTGAGGGGAAAGAAGTTCCTGCCGGTCTCGATGAAGACATTATAGTTCTTAAGAGGCCTGTTAATAATATATATCTTGTATCATCTTCGGTTATGGATATATTCAGTAAGCTTGATGCTTTAGATACTGTAAGGCTTTCAGGTCAGAAGAAGGAAAACTGGTCTATAGAGGAAGCAAGAGAAGCTATGGATGCAGGAGATATACTTTACGCCGGCAAATATAACCAGCCAGACTATGAACTTATAACTAGCGAAGGTTGTTCTATAGCAATTGAAAATATGATGATATCACACACTCCAGAAGTTAAGGAGATGCTGGAAAGTTTTGATATACCTGTGGTTATAGAGTATTCCAGCTATGAGTCACATCCTCTTGGAAGAGTAGAGTGGGTGAAGTTCTTTGGAGCCTTAGTTGATAAGGAAGAAGAAGCTGAGGAAGTATTTAACAACCAGGTAGAGATTTTAAATGATGTAGCAGCAGAAGAGAATACTGGTAAGACTGTAGCATTTTTCTATATTACTTCTAATGGATTAGTTCAAGTAAGACAAAGCTCTGACTATATTCCAAAGATGATAGAACTTGCTGGAGGAAGCTACATATTCCCAGATTTATCAGACCCTGAAAATAAGCGTTCTACTATGAATATGCAGGTGGAAGAATTCTATGATGGAGCCAAAGACGCAGATTTTATAATTTACAATTCCACAATAGACGGAGAAATTCGAACTGTGGATGATTTATTAGACAAATGTCCTGTTCTTAGTGATTTTAAGGCAGTTAAAGAGGGCACTGTATGGTGCACTACTAACGATATGTACCAGCAGTCTATGTCTATTGGCTATATGATAGAAGATTTTCACAAGATGCTCACTGGTCAGGAGGAAGACCAGATGACCTATCTGTTTAAGATAAAGAAGGATTAACTGTGAACAAGAAGAGAAGATATACCATAACTTTTATATTGCTGATTTTAGGTGTCATATTAGCCCTCTTTCTTAGCCTTTGTATTGGCTCAGTAAAGATTCCTATGGCTGACATCATAGAATCTGTAAAAGGTAACCCTGTTAAAAATGACAGGATTCTTTGGGATATAAGGATGCCAAGAGCGTTGGCAGCTATTATTCTTGGAGGAAGTCTTGCCTTATCAGGATACCTCTTACAGACATTTTTCCATAATCCAATAGCTGGACCTTTTGTACTTGGTATCTCCTCAGGAGCCAAGATGGTTGTTGCTTTAGTTATGGTATTCCTTATGGATCATGCTATAGGCATGTCCTCTGGAGGCCTTATAATTGCAGCATTTTTAGGATCCCTTATATCGCTTGGTTTTGTTCTTCTTATGTCAAGAAGAGTAACCAATATGGCTATGTTAGTTGTAAGTGGTGTCATGATTGGTTATATATGCAGCGCAGTTACTGAGCTGATTATTAACTTTGCCAATGATGCTCAGATAGTAAACCTTCACAACTGGTCAAGGGGAAGTTTTTCTGGAACAAGCTGGACTGGTGTATATGTTATGGCAGCAGTAGTACTTGTAGCATTTATCTGGACATTTCTTTTATCAAAACCATTAAGTGCATACCAGCTTGGAGAAAGTTATGCATCTAACCTGGGAGTTAATGTTAAGGCTCTAAGAGGACTTATAGTTTTTCTATCCAGCATCCTGTCAGCTTGTATAGTAGCATTTGCAGGTCCAGTTTCTTTCGTAGGTGTTGCAGTGCCTCATCTTGTTAAGAGCTTACTAGGTACAAGCAAGCCTATACTTATGATTCCAGCCAGCTTTCTGGGAGGAAGCTTATTTGTACTTATTTGTGACCTGATTGCCAGAACCTTATTTGCTCCAACAGAGCTTAGTGTAAGTACTGTTACAGCAGTATTTGGCGCTCCAGTAGTCCTGTTTATTATGCTAAGAAGAAGCAGGGAGGACGTAAGATAATGACTTATTATTTTAGAACTGAGGCCCTAACAGTTGGCTATGATGGCAAGGCACTTATAGAAGATATAAATATTGGAATAGAAAAGGGAACCATACTTACTCTTATTGGACCTAACGGTGCAGGTAAGTCTACCATACTTAAGTCTATTGCAAGACAGCTGTCACCTATAGCAGGAACAGCTTATATAGATAAAGAAGACCTGATGCATATGTCTCCAAAGGAAGTTTCTAAAACCATGGCACTTGTTTTAACAAAGAAACTTTCAGCAGAAATGATGACCTGTAGGGACGTAGTTGCAACAGGAAGATATCCATATACTGGACACTTTGGTCTTTTGTCAGATGAAGATGAGACCAAGGTAACAGAGGCTATGGAACTTGTTAATGTTCTTGAGATAGAAGGACAGGACTTTAATAAGATAAGTGACGGACAGAGGCAGAGAGTTATGCTTGCTAGAGCACTTTGTCAGGAGCCGGATATTATTATTCTTGATGAGCCTACATCATTCCTTGATATAAAGTACAAGCTGGAATTCATGTCTGTACTTCAAAAGCTTAAGAAGATGAAGGGACTTACTGTTATTATGTCACTTCATGAACTGGATCTGGCAAGAAAGCTTTCGGACAAAATACTTTGCGTTGGAGACCGCGCTATCGATAAATTTGGAAGTCCAGACCAGGTATTTACAGAGGGCTATATATCTAAGCTATTTAATATTAGTGATGAACTAATAGCATTTGCAAAAGAGAAGAATATACTATGACAAAAGTTATTATGGTGCAGGGCACTATGTCCAGTGCAGGAAAAAGTCTTCTTGTAGCTGGGCTATGTAGAATATTTCGCCAGGATGGGTACAGGGTAGCGCCTTTTAAGTCTCAGAATATGGCTCTTAATTCCTTTATTACCAGCGAAGGCCTGGAGATGGGAAGAGCTCAGGTTATGCAGGCCGAGGCAGCAGGCATAGAGCCTATGGTTTGTATGAATCCAATACTTCTTAAACCTACTAATCATACAGGGTCACAGGTTATTGTTAATGGAAAAGTTATAGGTAATATGTCTGCAAAGGATTATTTTGCCTATAAGAAGAACCTTATTCCTGATATTAAGGCGGCCTTTAAGGAGCTAGAAGAAGTTGCAGATATTATTGTTATTGAAGGAGCTGGCTCCCCTGCTGAGATTAATCTTAAAGAGAATGACATAGTAAATATGGGTATGGCAGCTATGGTAGATGCGCCGGTGCTTCTTGTTGGAGATATAGACAGAGGCGGCGTCTTTGCCCAGCTTCTTGGAACCCTTATGCTTCTTGAACCAGATGAAAGAGACAGGGTAAAGGGGCTTGTTATTAACAAATTCCGTGGAGATGCTTCTATCCTGGACTCAGGAATAAAGATGCTTGAAGAAAAAGGTGGAGTACCAGTTGCAGGTCTTATTCCATATATGGATTTATGTCTTGATGATGAGGATAGCCTGACAGGAAGATTTAATAATACTGCCACAGGCCTTATAGATATAGCAGTTATTAAATATCCAAGAATATCTAACTTTACTGATTTTAATGTCTTTGATGAATATGACCAGGTTTCAGTAAGATATGTAACTTCTATTAGTGAGCTTGGATGTCCTGACCTGGTTATACTTCCTGGAAGTAAGAATACTATGGGGGATCTAAAGTGGTTAAGAACCAGCGGTCTTGAAGCTGCTATAGTTAAGCTTTCTGAAGATATTCCTGTAATAGGTATATGCGGCGGTTATCAGATGCTAGGAAACAATATTTCTGACCCGAACTCTGTAGAAGAGGGCGGAAGTATAAAGGGCATGAACCTCCTCCCAGTATCTACTGTTCTTAAAAATGAGAAAACACGCCTTCAAACCAAAGGGGCCTTTGACCAGATTACTGGTATCATTAAAGAACTTTCAGGTTTGGAATATGAAGGATATGAAATCCATATGGGTCTAACTTCATATGATGATGAAGGAAATAAGCCTGTTAATAACAATATTATTAATCAGGGCAATGTGTACGGTTCTTATATTCATGGCTTATTTGACCATGGAAAGATAGCTTCTACTATTATTTCCAGCATTGCAAAGAAGAAGGGCATAGATATTAATTCTTTGGAAGAGGTTGATTATAAGGCATTTAAAGAAAGTCAGTATAACAAGCTGGCAGATACTATGAGGTTATATCTGGATATGGAGAAGATATATGGAATCCTTAATGAATCAGCAATATAGTTCATATAGTGAACTAACCAATATTCATGTTGAAACCCCATCTATGACGATTGGCAGGAAGGTTAAGGCTAACTGGGATGCTATAGCAAAGCCACTTGATAGTCTGGGTGCCTTTGAAGATATTATTTGCAAGATAGGCTCTATTCTTGGCACAGACAAAATCGATGTCAGCAAGAAGGCAGTTATTATTATGTGCGCTGATAACGGTATAGTGGAAGAAGGAGTAAGCCAGACTGGCCAGGAGGTAACCTTAGCAGTTGCCAAATCTATGGCAAAAAATCAGTCCTCCGTAGGCAAGATGGCTTCACATATTAATGCAGATACTATACCTGTTGATATTGGTATTAATTCTTCTGAAGAAGTAGAAGGACTTGTAAATAAGAAGGTTAGAAAGGGCACAAGAAACTTTCTAAAAGAGGAAGCTATGACCAGTGAGGAAGCACTGAAGGCTATATCCACTGGCATAGATATGGTAAGAAGTTGTAAAGATAAGGGATATAAACTACTTGCAACAGGAGAGATGGGTATAGGTAATACTACTACCAGTTCTGCCATAGCGGCAGCTTTACTTGGGTGCAAGGTAGAGGATGTTACAGGTAGAGGTGCTGGTCTTTCAGATAAAGGATTAGAAAGAAAGATAGCAGTAATAAAAGAAGCCATAGATAAATATGATTTAAGAGATAAAGATCCTTTTACAATACTTAGAACAGTAGGTGGGTTAGATATCGCTGGACTTACAGGTCTTTGTATAGGCGGTGCATTATACCATGTTCCTATTGTGCTAGATGGTTTTATAAGTATGGCAGCAGGTCTTGTAGCAGAGAGAATCTGTCCAGGGGTAAAGGACTATCTTATCTCTTCTCATAATGGAAAAGAGCCAGCAATTAAACTTATGTTAGAAGAGCTTTCACTTAAGCCAGTAATAGACGCCAGCCTTGCTCTTGGAGAGGGTACAGGAAGTGTTATGTTGTTTTCTCTTCTTGATATGGCTATGTGTTTATATGACAATCAGACATCTTTTCAGGATATAGAAGTTGAAGAATACCAGAGGTTTGTATAGTGGTAACTCTAATTATAGGTGGTAACGGTAGCGGAAAATCAGCATACGCAGAAGATTATATATGTAAGAAGGCAGGTAAAAATCCAAAGTATTACATAGCTACTATGAAGGCTGCTGATAAAGAAACCATAGACAGAATTGAAAAGCACAGAAACATGCGAAAGGACAAATGCTTTATTACCATAGAGCGCCCTGTTAACATTGGTGGCCTTTCAAGAGAAGATTTAACTGATTCGTCTTATGCACTACTTGAATGCATGTCTAACCTTGTGGCCAATGAGATGTTCTCAGATAAAGAACCAAAGCCAGCAGCCACTGTGGTAGAAAAGATTGTTAAAGATATAAAAGCATTAGCTTCTAAGCTTGATAGTCTTGTGATTGTATCTAATAACATCTTTGAAGACGGCATAGAATACGACCCGTATTCCATGGAATATATTAGTGCTCTTGGTCTTATTAATCAGAAGTTATCAGATATGGCTGAAGACGTTATAGAAGTTGTTGTTGGTCTTCCAGTTAAGATCAAATAAAAACAGGAAAGTATATGGGAATAATAAAATCCATCATAATTGCATTTTCAACATATTCTAAGATACCTATGCCACAGTTTAAGTGGGAAGAAAAGGATATGAGATATATTCTGGCTTTCTTTCCTTTAGTTGGTTTTGTAATAGGTCTTCTTGAGTATGGATGGAAGTTTATTTGTCTTAAGTATGGCATAGGAGAAATATGCTATGTCCTTATTGGAGTGGCTATTCCACTTATTATTACTGGAGGTATTCATGTAGACGGTTATATGGATACTATGGATGCATTTCATTCATACCAGCCAAAAGAAAGGAAGCTTGAGATCCTTAAGGACTCACATATTGGGGCATTTTCCGTTATTATGCTTGGGGCTTATGGATTAGTTTATATTGCAGCATTTTCACAGGTTCAGGATATAAGACTTTTTAAGATATTATGCGTGGGCTTTATTCTTTCAAGAGTACTTAGCGGACTTGCAGGGGTAACTTTTAAGGGAGCAAAAAAGGAAGGAATATTGTTCACTTTTTCATCTAATGCCAGCAAGGTAATAGTTAGGGCTATGCTAGTAATAGAAGCCATCCTTTGCGGGGCTTACATGATATACATCTCTTGGGTGGCAGGAGCCATACTTGTAGGAGCAGCTATATGTAGCTTTGTATATTACTATTTCAAATGCAAAAAAGAACTAGGCGGAATTACCGGAGATACAGAAGGATATTTTCTTTTAATATGTCAGCTGGTTATGGCAGTAACGCTGGCAGGGCTTAATGTCTTTGCTTTAAATATTATTTAGTAGGATAAGTTATGGAACTGGTTATAGGCGGACGAGCACAGGGAAAGCTTGAATATGCAAAAAAGAATATGGCTAATCAGAACTACAAAGTACTAGATGGACAGGATGTAGATTTTTCAAAAGACCATGGGGAAGAGCCATTAATTCTTAACCACCTTCATCTCTTTATTAGAAAAGGCTTAGAAGAAGGTGGCAATCCTGAAGAAGAGATTAAGGATTTCATTTCAAAGTATAATAATCTGATTATTATTAGCGATGAGATAGGTAATGGCATAGTTCCTATAGACAGCTTCGAAAGAGACTACAGGGAAAGAACTGGAAGACTGTTAATAGAACTGGCAAAGGAAGCTGACAAGGTAACCAGAGTATTTTGCGGTATAGGTCAGGTTATAAAATGAATCTAATCTTTATTAGGCATGGTTATACAAAAGAGAATTATGAAGGCAGGTATCTTGGAAAGACAGATGTAAGCCTATGCAAGGATGGTGTGGACCAGCTTTCCAGACTTTCCAAAGAAGGAATATATCCTGATATACATGGCTTATTTTCCGGACCTATGACTAGATGCCGAGAGACAGGTGAAATACTCTATCCAGCTATTAAGCCAGTAATTATAGATGATCTTACAGAGATGGATTTTGGAGACTTTGAGTGTAAGACTTATCAGGAACTTAATGGTAATCCTGATTACCAACGTTATATAGATTCTGGAGGGGAAACTCCTTTTCCAAATGGTGAAAGCAAAGATGATTTTATAAAGAGAAGTCAAAGAGGCTTTGAAAGAATAGTAGATATTATTTCCAAAGATAATGATAACCTGACCTGGGGCATAATATGCCATGGTGGAAATATAATGGCAATCCTTAGTGAGAATTATGGGGGAGAATATTTTAATTATGCATGTAAACCAGGTCAGGGTTATGTTTGCAACTTTGATATTAATTCCAAAAAGATAACCGATATAAAGCCATTAGGCCGTATTTAAATAAAGGACAGAACATTGACTATATTCTTGTGTCACATAATCAGCTTTGCTGCAGGCTTTATCCTGGACCTTATTCTGGGAGATCCACACAGCTGGCCACATCCAATTAGGCTTATAGGTAGCCTGATAGGAGGTCTTGAGAAAAAGCTTAACCAGGGAAATGACAGACAAAGGAAAACAAAGGGATTCCTTATGGTTCTTATTACCCTTATTACTACACTATTTTTCGTAGGTCTTATTCTTTGCGGTGCATATTATATCAATATATATGCTGGAATAGTTGTTGAAAGCATTATGACTTATCAGATTCTTGCAACGAAATCTCTGAAGCAGGAAAGTATGAAAGTTTACTATGCTTTAAAAAATCAGGGAATAGATGAGGCAAGACAGGCAGTATCCATGATAGTAGGCAGAGATACAGAGGCATTAGACCAAACTGGGGTAGCCAAAGCAGCGGTAGAAACCGTAGCGGAGAATGCTTCCGATGGAGTTATAGCTCCTATGATTTATCTGGCTGTTGGTGGACCTATTCTGGGATTCTTTTATAAGGCTGTTAATACCATGGATTCTATGGTGGGTTATAAGAATGACAGATACCTTTATTTTGGAAGATATGCTGCAAAGCTAGATGACCTTGCTAACTTCCTTCCTGCAAGGATAAGTGCTTTACTTATGATTCTAGCTGCCTATCTTGGTGGAAGAGATTTTGATGGCAAAGCAGCATGGAAGATATTTAAGAGGGACAGGTATAACCACAAAAGTCCTAACTCAGCTCAGACAGAGTCTGTATGTGCCGGGGCTTTACATATTAGACTGGCAGGTAGCGCGTACTACTTTGGAAAGCTGGTTGAAAAGCCATATATTGGCGATGATATTAGAGGGGTGGAATATGAAGATATAAAAAGGGCTAATAAGCTTATGTATATTACAGCAATAGTATGTCAGCTTATATGCCTTGGCATTATGGTTTCAATATTTTTTATCAGATGATACAGGCTTAGGATAGAAAAACTATGAACAATATTCACGGCGGTGACATATACAGAAATAGCATAAAGCTAGACTTTTCAGTTAATATCAATCCTCTTCTTTTACCTGAGAATATAAAGAAGTCTCTTTATGATGCAATAGGAAGATGTGGTCAGTATCCGGATTACAATCACGAGATACTAAAAAAGGGACTGGCAATTGTTCACGATATTTTTATGGACAATATTCTTTTAAGTAATGGTGCCTCAGAGGCATTACTTGCTGTCTTCCATACATTTATGCCTAAGAAGGCTCTAATAGCTATACCTTCATTCTATGGCTATCAGCACGGTGCCTGTGCTGTTGGGACAGAGCTTATTTATTATCAGCTTAGTGAGGATAATGATTTTCAGTTAGATGAAGGATTTGTAGACAGTATTACTGATGACATAGACCTGGTTATTCTGGCTAATCCAGCTAATCCAACAGGTAAGCTTATTGATGACAATATTCTTCAAAAGGTAATTGATAGATGCCAAAGTCAGAATACTCTTTTACTTCTTGATGAATGCTTTATGGAGCTGGCAGACAGTAACCATACTCTAATTGGAAGAATGGAAAAGTATGACAGGCTTCTTGTACTACGAGCATTTACCAAGAGCTTTGCTCTTCCGGGACTAAGACTAGGCTATCTGGTATCAGGAAATAACAGCCTTATTGAAAAGATAGAAAAGCACCTGCCTGAGTGGAATATCTCAGTTTTTTCTGAAAATGCTGGAATCCAGTGCCTTAAGTATATGAGCTTTTTAGATGGGGCAAGAAGGTTAATAGGTAAGGAAAAGCAGTATCTGATAGAAGAGTTAGAGAAATATAAAATCAAAGTATTTTCGTCAGATGCCAACTATATTTTACTAAAAACAGATTATCCTCTTTACGAGAAACTTCTTGAAAAAGAGATTCTAATTAGAGATTGCAGTAATTATAAGGGACTTTCACAAGGCTACTATCGTATAGCAGTTAAGGGTCATGATGATAATATGAAGTTAATAAAGGCTATAGGTGAATGTATTGATAACTAATATAGAACACGTTCTTCCAGAAGACATAGAAAAAAGAAGCTTTGAAATTATAACCAAGGAACTATCTGACAGGGGTATAAGTCTCCCTAAGGATCAGGAGATGGTTACCAAAAGAGCTATCCATACAAGTGCAGATTTTGACTATGCCAAAACTCTCACCTATTCAAAAGATGCAGTGGCTATAGCAAAAGACCTTATTCGTAATGGGGCAGATATTGTTACAGATACTAATATGGCCCTTACAGGAATTAACAAGAAGAAGCTTGCTACATTTGGAGGTCAGGTTCACTGCTTTATGGCAGATGAAGAGGTGGCGCGGATAGCAAAGGAAAGAGGAACTACCAGAGCCTGTGTAAGTATGGAGATGGCTTCTAAAATTAATAAACCTGTTATATTTGCTATTGGCAATGCTCCAACAGCATTAATTTCATTATATGAACTTATGGAAAATACTGGATTTAAACCTGCATTTATTATTGGGGTTCCAGTTGGTTTTGTTAATGTAGAAGCTGCTAAAGAATTAATTATGACTACTGATGTTCCTTATATAGTTAATAGGGGACGAAAAGGGGGAAGCAATGTAGCAGCAGCTATATGTAACGCTCTTATCTATGAATTAACACGGTAGTATAAATATCTGAACTTTCAGAAATTAGTTTATAAAGTGAACTATTAATAAAAATATGAAACATGGATTTACTACAGGAAGCTGCGCAGCTGCTGGATCTAAGGCAGCAGCATATATGCTTCTTTCTGGAAATGTAAAAAATGAAATAACAATTAATACTCCTAAGGGTGTAGCCTACAAAGCTGCAATTGAGGATATTAAGAGAAGCCAGAGTCAGGTATCCTGCGCCGTAAGAAAAGATGGGGGAGATGACCCTGATATTACTACAGGAGCTTTGGTTTATTCCAAGGTTACAATAGTAACTTATTCATCTGTAAATGATGGACCTGTTATTACTATTGATGGAGGCGTAGGTGTTGGCAGGGTTACCAAGCCAGGTCTGGACCAGCCCGTTGGCAATGCTGCTATTAATCATGTCCCAAGAGAAATGATAAGGGATGAAGTTTTAGAGGTATGTAAACTCTATGATTTTATGGGAGAACTTTCTGTAGAAATATCTGTACCTGATGGAGTTAAGCTGGCAGCTCAGACATTTAATCCCAGACTGGGTATAGAAGGTGGCATATCCATACTTGGAACCTCTGGCATAGTAGAGCCTATGAGTAATCAGGCCATAGTTGATACTATCAGGGTTCAGCTTAGTCAGCGAAGGGCTCTTGGCTTTGATTACGTTGCAGTTACACCTGGTAATTATGGTCAGGAGTATATGAAGAAGACCTATGGCTACGACTTAGACAGAAGTGTAAAGTGCAGTAACTTTATTGGAATGACTATAGATATGGCAGCGGAACTAGGTTTTAAATCTATGCTTCTTACAGGTCATATAGGTAAGCTTATTAAGCTTGCAGGCGGCATTATGAATACCCATTCAAGAGAGGCTGACTGTAGGATGGAGCTTTTATCGGCATTTGCCATAAGATATGGGCTTGAGCCAGAAAAGGTGTTAAAACTTCAGGATTGTCTTACTACAGAGGAAGCTATAGGGATACTTAAAGAAGCAGGAATACTTAATCAGGTAATGAACTATGCCATGGAAAGAATAGTTTACTATGTGAACAAAAGAAGTAAAGACATGCTTAAGATAGACTGTATTATGTATTCTAATGAATACGGAGAACTTGCAAATAGTTTGGAGGATAAAGGATGGTTTACTTTGTTGGAGCAGGAACAGGGGCAGTAGACCTTATAACAGTAAGAGGTATGCGTCTTTTAGAAAATGCAGATGTGGTAATATATGCCGGATCATTAGTTAATCCTGCTCTTTTAGATTATGCAGGAGAAAACTGTCAGATATATAACTCTGCAAAGCTAACCCTTGAAGAGGTTATAGATATTATAAAAGAAGCAGAGGCTAATAATAAAACTATAGTAAGACTTCATACAGGAGACCCAAGTATATATGGAGCAATAAGGGAGCAGATGGATCAGCTTGATCAGCTTGGTATCAGCTATGAAACCTGTCCTGGAGTATCTGCCTGCTTTGGTGCAGCTGCCTCACTTAACCTTGAGTATACCCTTCCAGATGTTTCTCAGTCTCTTATTATTACAAGGATGGAAGGTAAGACCAGTGTTCCTGAGAAGGAAAGTATAGAAAGCTTTGCCAGTCATGGTTCAACTATGGCTATCTATCTTTCAACCGGTATGCTTGGAGAACTTTCAAAAAGACTTGTTGCAGGAGGATATAAATCATCTACACCTGCAGCACTTGTATATAAGGCAACCTGGCCAGAAGAAGAGGCTTATATATGTACTGTTGAATGTCTTGAGGAAACTGCAAAATTACATGGTATCACTAAGACTGCTCTTGTTTTGGTAGGTGACGTTATTAGTCACCAGAACTATAAGAAGTCCAGATTATATGCTGCTGATTTTTCTACAGAATACAGGAAGGCTAAGGAATAGGATATGAGTCTTTGCCTTATTAGTTTTACGGAAAATGGAATAAAGACCTCTATAAGAATCAAGGAAGCTTTAGCTGATAAGAATATACTTCTCTATACCAAATGGTCAGACTATAGGGAAGATTCTGTAATCAAAGTAAGTGAAAGCATAATGGACTTTGCTACTAATATGATGAAGGAAAAGCACAGCCTTGTTTTTATTGCTGCCTGCGGTATAGCAGTAAGAGCCATAGCTCCAGCTATTAATAGCAAGCTTACCGACAGTCCTGTATTAGTAATAGATGAAGAAGGAAAGTTTGTTATCCCAATATTATCGGGCCACATAGGAGGGGCCAACAGACTGGCTTCTACCATTGCGGATGCTATAGGCGGCCAGGCAGTTATAACTACTGCAACTGATATAAACAAAGCATTTGCAGTTGATCTTTGGGCTAAGGACCATGGCTTATATATAGCAAATAAAGAAGGTATAGCAATGGTTTCTTCCAAAGTGTTAGAAGGAAAAGACATAACTATAGGAATAGACTGCAGAAATCAAGACCTACCAGAAAGTATTCTTTATAAAACTGACTTACCGGATAAAGTTCATATGGTGATACTATCTGATAATCAAACTGTTGATGCTTTAGTAACTAACAGAGAAGACCTATCAGAGTATGATGCATCCTTATACCTAAAGCCAAAAGAATATGTACTTGGTATAGGTTGTAAAAAGCAGAAAGACCCAGAAGAACTGGAAGCATTTATAGATGAAATAATAAAAAGTCAGGATATTAAACCAGAAGATATATATGCTATAGCTTCCATAGATATTAAAAAAGATGAAGAGGCTATAGTTTCATATAGCAGACGAAGAAATATACCATTTGTAATCTTTTCAGCAGATGATCTTAATAAGGTTGAAGGAGAATTCTCTTCTTCAACATTTGTAAAGGACACTACCGGTGTGGATAATGTATGCGAAAGAGCTGCAATAAAGGCATCAGAAGGAGAACTACTATTACCAAAGAAGGTGCGGGATGGTATGACTATAGCTATTGCCAGACGTGACTGGAGAAAGGGACTTATTTATGAATAAGATATATGTAGTAGGTATGGGGCCTGGCAATGAAAGATATATGACTGATGAAGCTAAAGATGCTCTAAATAATGCTGATGTAATAATAGGCTACACCCTTTATATTAACCTTCTTGGCGACAGATATCAGGACAAAGAGCTTCTTTCCACTCCTATGAAACAGGAGAAAGAAAGATGTTTACTATGCTTTGAAAAGGCTTCTATGGGAAAGACAGTAGCTTTAGTATGCAGCGGAGATGCTGGAATATATGGCCTTGCTTCACTTATCCTAGAACTTGGAAAAGATTATCCTGACACAGAGGTAGAAGTTGTAGCTGGTATAACTGCAGCTTCAAGTGGGGCAGCAGTATTAGGTGCGCCGTTAAATCATGATTTTTGTGTAATAAGTTTAAGCGACCTACTTACTCCATGGGAGAAGATTGAAAAGAGACTTAGAAGTGCTGCTATGGGAGACTTTGCCATAGCACTTTACAATCCATCAAGTCATAAGAGGGCAGACTATCTTGAGAAAGCCTGCAATATTCTTCTTGAATATATTGATGGTGACCGTGCATGTGGCTATGTTGAAAATATAGGTAGAGAAGGAACTAAAGCAGTAACATGTTCACTTAGTGAACTAAAAGACACAAAGGTAAATATGTTCACTACAGTTTTTATAGGTAATCAGGGCTCTAGGATAATTAATGGAAGACTTGTAACTAGAAGGGGATATCAGGTTGAGTAGTATTCTTATATTTGCTGGAACAACTGAAGGAAGGAATCTATCTGAGTGTTTATGCAGTTCAGGCATAGACCATACTATTTGTGTGGCTACTGAATATGGAGAGATAGTTCTTAAGGATAGTCCTTATGCTAACGTGCATATGGGCAGGATGGATAAGGAGGAGATAGAAAGCTTTATAGTTAAGGGAGGCTATAAGGCTGTTGTTGATGCAACTCATCCTTATGCAAAGCAGGTAACTGAGAATATAAAGGCTGCCATAAAGGATATGGATATTCCATATATTAGACTTTTAAGGGATGGATGTCTTAATAAAGAATCGTCAGCGGAAGGTAATATTTCATTCTTTGATAGCAATGAAGCCTGCTTGCAGGCTATTACAAATACTACAGGTAACATACTTCTTACAACTGGAAGCAAGGAACTGGGTGTATTTGCTGCTAACGATGCTATAAAGGACAGACTCTTTGCCAGGGTTCTTCCTAGTATGGAAAGTCTAAAGCTTTGTAATGATAGTGGTATTACAGGTAAGCATGTTATTGCCATGCAGGGGCCATTTTCTCTGGAGATGAACCTGGCGGTAATTAATCAGTATGACATTAAACATCTTATAACTAAGGTTAGTGGCACCAATGGTGGATATGACCAGAAAATAGAAGCGGCTAAAAATGCTGGAATAAAGGTATATGCCATAGGATGCGACTATGAAGCAGAAGGCATATCTTTTAATGAGACAGTAAAGAAGCTTGAAGAAGTAACAGGTAAAACAATTTATATAGATAATCAAGTCGAAATTATCCTTGCTGGAATAGGTATGGGAAATAGTAGCTGTCTTACTGAAGAAGTAAGAAGTGCTATCAATAATGCTGATATTATTCTTGGGGCAGACAGGATGATAGCTGATTACAATCCAAGAATAGATAAAAAACCATACTATAGCAGCGATAAGATAATTCCTTATCTTAAAGATATGATTAGTTCATATAGTGAACTAAAGAATGTTGTTATCTTGTTTTCGGGAGATAGTGGATTCAATAGCGGAGCAGGAAGTCTTTATAAGAAGATTACAGCTGAGATAGAAGCAGGTAATATTACTGCAAATATAAAAATACTTCCTGGTATATCTTCGGTAGCATATCTGGCAGCAAAGACAGGCATAAGCTATGAGGATGCTAGTATTCTAAGTATACATGGTAAAGAGGTTCCTAATCTTATTAAGAAGATTGGGGCAAGTAGAAAAACATATATCCTTATGTCAGGTAAGGATGATCTTGTTAATCTTGGAAAGAAGTTAGAAGAAGCGGACCTTAACTGCGTAAGAATATATGCAGGTTATCAGCTCTCTTATGATGATGAGAAGATATTAGAACTAGGGCCTAAGGACTGCCTTAAAGTTAAGGATGATGGTTTATACACCTGTCTTATTATTAATGATGAAGCAGAAAGCAGACCAGCCAGCCATGGTTTAACTGATAAAGCATTTATCCGTGATAAGGTACCTATGACTAAGGAAGAGATAAGAGAGATAAGTATATGTAAGCTGGGGCTTAGAACTGATTCTGTATTATACGACATCGGTAGCGGAACCGGCTCTATAGCTATTGAAGCAGCCTCTCTTTCAGATGATATTAAGGTATATGCCATAGAGCAAAAGGAAGAAGCCTTATCACTTATAGCTTCTAATAAAGAGAAATTTAAGCTGGATAATATAGAGATAGTAAGAGGTCAGGCACCGGAAAGTCTAACTAATCTTCCTTGTCCAAGCCATGCATTTATTGGTGGTTCTTCAGGAAAGATGAAGGGGATCCTGGATTATCTTCGAGGCATTAATCCTTCTATGCGGATAGTAATCAATGCTATCACCCTTGAAACTGTAAGCGAGATAAAAGAGATTATGAAGGGATATTCTATCTGCAACCAGGACCTGGTTCAGGTTCAGGTTAGCAGGGCTAATAAGGTTGGAAACTATAACCTTATGCAGGCAGAGAATCCAGTGTGGATATTTGCTTTTAATTTTTCTGATGAACAATAGGTTTAGTAGATTCTAGAGGAAAGAGAATTGAAACTAAGTAGAGTGATGATAGCTGCTCCTAAAAGCGGAAGCGGCAAGACAAGTATAACCTGCGGACTTTTATCTGCATTAAAGGGTAGAGGCATGAAGCCTGTATCCTACAAATGCGGCCCAGATTATATAGATCCCATGTTTCATAAGACAGTTCTTGGTATTCCATCTAAGAACCTGGACACCTTCTTTACTGACGAAAAAACAACTATCAACCTGATGCTTGATGATAGAAAAGAAGATGAATTTGCTCTTATAGAAGGAGTTATGGGACTATATGATGGACTTGGCGGTATAAAAGAGGAAGGTTCATCCTATCATCTTGCTAAGATAACCAAGACGCCTATTATTCTAGTAATTGATGCAAAAGGAATGGGTAAGTCTATACTTTCATTAATCTCAGGTTTTCTTTCATATGATAGCGAGAAGCTTATAAAGGGTGTAATCCTTAACCGCATGTCAAAAGGATATTATGAAACTATAGCTCCCCTTATAGAAAATGAGCTTGGAATAATGGTTATTGGATATGTACCGGATAAGATGGATTTTGAGCTTAGCAGCAGGCACCTAGGGCTGATACTTCCAGATGAAGTTGAAGATATTTCCGGTAAGCTTTGCAATATAGGAAGAGAACTAGAAACTACCCTGTCTATAGATAAGATTGTAGCCATAGGAGAAACTGCTAATAATATAGACTATGGCAATGAAACGGAGGTATCTGAAGAATTATCTTTTGATCCAAAACCGGTAATTGCAGTAGCATATGATCAGGCATTTTGTTTTTACTATGAAGACAATATTAATCTTTTAAGAAAGTTTGGAGCAGAGATAAAGTATTTCTCTCCAATAAAAGATACAGAACTACCAGAAGGAACGTCTGCAATAGTACTTGGAGGCGGATATCCAGAAAACTATTTGGAAGAATTATCATCTAACAGTAATATGCTTGAGTCTATAAGAAGCGCAAACAAGGAAGGTCTTCCAATAATTGCAGAGTGCGGCGGCTTTATGTATCTCCATGAATTCATAACAAATAAAGAAGGAAAAGAGTACAAGATGGCAGGTATTCTTCCAGGAGGCTGTGTATATAAGAACAAGCTTGTTAGATTTGGATATATAGAGCTTAACTCTACAAAAACTTCATCCTGGATATCTAAGGAAAGTATAAAGGGCCATGAATTCCACTACTTCGATTGCGATAATAACGGGGACAATTTCCTTGCTGTTAAACCAGTTACAGGGAAGATATATCCTTGTATAATTAATAAGGACAACGTATTTGCAGGATTTCCTCATCTTTACTATCCATCTAATCCAGCATTTGCAAGATGTATAGTGGATAAGGCAGCAGAATATCAAAGTAAGGTGCTATAACTATGGAAAATTCACACAGATTTTTTCAAAATAATGATTGTAAATACTTCCCTTGCCATAAGGGGCTTACAGACTTTAACTGTCTCTTCTGCTACTGCCCTATGTATAACCGTACTGACTGCCCTGGTAATCCAACCTTCCTTGAAAAGAACGGTAAAACTATCAAGGTCTGCACTAACTGTAACTTCCCACATAATCCAGCTAACTATGACAAAATAATAGAGATATTGAAATCCACGCCTAAGTAGGGCGGTTTTTAGCTTTGGAAAAGAAGATTACATGTCCACTAAAATGTGGCTTTTTTTAATATGTTTGTGCTATAATATCTAGTGCATTTTGAGAAAGATGATTTAAGAAAGGATATATAATCATGACACAGTCAAGAACTCATACATGTAATGAACTTAGACTTTCAGACGCAGGTAAGGAAGTAACACTTGTTGGCTTCTATGACAATATGCGTAAAGTATCTAAGAACCTTGGATTCCTTATTCTTCGTGATTTCTACGGCACAACACAGTGCGTTATAGAGACAGAAGAGATTATGGATAAATTAAATGGTATCAACAACGAATCAACTTTATCTGTAACAGGTACAGTTAGAGAAAGATCTAACAAGAACGGCAATATTGCTACTGGTGATATTGAAGTAGTACCTACAGACATAGTTGTTCTTGGTAAGTGTAGATACAATGAGCTTCCATTCGAGATTAACAGATCTAAGGAAGCTGATGAACTTACAAGACTTAAATACAGATATCTTGATCTTCGTAATAGCGCAGTTAGAGATAAGATTGTTATGAGAAGTAAGATTGTAGCTGAACTTCGAGCAGCTATGACAGCTCACGATTTCCTTGAGATTACAACACCTATACTTACTTGCTCATCACCAGAAGGAGCAAGAGATTATCTTGTTCCTGCAAGAAATCACCCAGGAAAGTTCTATGCTCTTCCTCAGGCACCACAGCAGTTCAAGCAGCTTCTTATGACATCTGGATTTGATAGATATTTCCAGGTTGCTCCTTGCTTTAGAGATGAAGATGCTAGAGCAGACAGAAGCCCAGGTGAGTTCTACCAGCTTGATATGGAGATGGCATTTGCAAATCAGGAAGATGTATTCTCAGTAATCGAGGATGTTCTTCCACCAATCTTTGCTAAGTATGGTATCTACAAAACAGCCAGCCAGGCTCCATTTAAGAGAATCTCTTACAGAGACGCTATGGAAACATATGGTTCAGATAAGCCAGACCTTCGTAATGATTTAGTATTACAGGATGTTACAGATACATTTGCAGGTTGTGGATTTGGTCCTTTTGACGCTGAAGGCGTAGCCATTGAAGCAATTAAGGTTACTGAATTTGTAGCTACTCGTAAAGTTATAGATAAGATTATGGCTGATGTTGAGATTGCTACAGCTCACAAGGCTTGCTGGTTCAAGATGGACGAGAACGGTGAGCTTACAGGTGGTATCTCTAAGTTCCTTCAGGAGAAGAAGGATACTATAGTAGCTAAGCTTGGTCTTAAGCCAGGTGACTTCGTTGGTATGGCAGCAGGCAAGAAGCTTGAGGCTCTTAAGACAGCTGGTGCACTCAGAAAGTTCCTTGGTGCTCATGCTGATAACCATATGAAGAAAGAATGTTACGAATTCTGCTGGATCGTTGACTTCCCAATGTATGAAATTGGTGAAGAAAGCGGCGAGCTTGAATTCTGTCATAACCCATTCTCTATGCCACAGGGTGGTATGGATGCACTTAAGAACCAGAATCCACTTGATATACTTGCTTATCAGTATGACCTTGTTGTTAACGGTGTTGAGCTTTCATCAGGTGCTGTTCGTAACCACGACCCAGAGATTATGGTTGAGGCATTCAAGCTTGTTGGTCTTGGAGAAGAAGATGTTAAGGCTAAGTTCCCTGCTATGTACAATGCATTCTGCTACGGTGCACCACCACACGCAGGTATTGCTCCAGGTGTAGACCGTATGGTTATGCTTATTGCAGGTGAAGAAAGCATCAGAGAGATTATCCCATTCCCTATGAATAAGAATGCACAGGATGTTATGATGGGTGCTCCTGCTGAGGTTGATCCAAAGCAGCTTGAAGATGTACATATTAGAATAGAACTTCCTAAGGAAGATTAATATATAGCTATTTAACAACTAGCTGAAAGAATTAAGAATGCGTAATTTAGCTCATATTCACAATGTAATAGTGAAGGTTGGCTCATCCTCACTTACTGATGAGAACGGTAAGATAAGCGATGAGAAGATGCTTAAGATAGTATCTCAGATTGCCTATGTTAAAAGAAGAGGCATGAATGTTATCCTTGTATCATCTGGTGCACAGGCAGCAGGTATGGGTGTTCTTGGTCTTAAGAAGAAGCCTAAGGACATGTCTCAGAAGCAGGCTCTTGCCGCTATTGGTCAGGCCAAGCTTATGGAGCATTATGAGAACCTCTTTAACATATTCCATCTAAAGTGTGCCCAGATATTAGTTAACCATGGGGACTTTGATGACAGAAAGCGTCAAAACAACCTTGAAAATGCCATGAAGGCACTGCTTGAATATGGGGTAATTCCTATTATTAACGAGAATGACACTTTGGCAGTAGATGAGATTAAAGTTGGAGATAATGATACTCTTGCATCTATGATAGTTCCAGCTGCTAACGGTGACATACTTATTCTTATGAGTGATATAGATGGACTTTATAATGATAATCCATCCACTAATCCTAAGGCTAAGCTGATACCTTATGTTGATGATCTGTCTAAGGTTGAGAAGTATGCCAAGGACTCTGACAGTAAGGTTGGCACAGGTGGTATGATCACTAAGATTAATGCTGCCCGTATGGTCAATGCTTACGGTTGTGATATGGCTATTATTAACGCCGCTAAGGAAAATGCCTTAGTGGATTTCATAGATGGCAAAGAGATAGGAACTATCTTCGATGGCCACAGAGAGAAGAACTTATCAGCTAAAGCACATTGGATTCTTTATAGAAGTAATATTCGCGGAAAGATTATAGTAGATGCCGGTGCTTTTAAAGCAATAAATGAGAAGCATACCAGTCTTCTTCCAAAGGGTATCAAGGACGTTGAAGGAGATTTTGTGATTTCCTCTGTTGTTGATATTGTAGATGAAGCTGGAAATATATGCGCTAAAGGCATAACTAACTATTCTTCTGATGAGATTAAGCTTATTAAGGGGCTTAAGACATCTGATATAGAGAAGGTACTTCATTATAAGGATTATGATGAAGTTATTCATGCTGATAATTTAGTAGTAATAAGATAATAACCAGCCCTGTGGGGCTTATAATATCAATAGCCACGCTTTGCTGCGGGGCTTTTGGTTTCTTTAGGGAGTTTTATGGCCGCAAAATCTGACAGAGTAGTTTATCTTGATATCCTAAGAATTATTGCCAGTTTTCTAGTTGTGATGGTACATATATCAGCTCAAAGATTGTTAGAGCTTCAACCATCGTCTTCTCAGTTTATTATTCACAGCTCTTACAATACGCTGGCATTTTCTGGCGTAGCACTTTTCTTTATGATAAGCGGAGCTCTTATACTTAATCCAAACAGACATTACTCAATAAAGAGTATGGTTTTTAAGGCTCTTCATATCTATGTCATATATTTTATCTGGAAGTTTTTATATATGATTTTCGACCTGATTGATGCTGGAGGAAAATTAAATGGGACTTTCATTAAGAATTCGGTTATAAATCTTCTTTCTAAAACAGGTTATTATCATCTTTGGTTTTTACCTGCCATAGCTGTTATATACCTTTTTGTTCCAGTAATTAAGAAGTCTGTAGAGAATGACAAAAAGCTTTGTCATTACTTTATTGTGGTTTTCTTTGTGTTATCTGTTTTTGCTTCTACAGCATTTCATTTTGATTTTAAGTTTAAATATACAGTTCAGGATTTTTATAATCTTAATGACTTTAGTCTATTTACTGGCTATCTTGGATTCTTTGTGCTGGGACACTATCTTAACAGGTATGCAGAAAGCATGAATTCGGTTATAAGACTTGTAATTTATATTCTTGGACTTGTTATGATTCCTGCCTCAGGGTTTATAGATTCATACTTATCAAAAGGAATACCGGGAAGTATGGCCATGAATACACCATTTAGTCTGCCTTCATTTGTTATTACTTTGGCATTATTCCTTTTTATACAGAACAAAACCAGTAAGAAGAATTCAAAACTTCTTGGTCTTTTATCTGCTATAACTCTTGGAATATATCTTATCCATCCAATATTTATAGTTCTTTGTGGAAAGATAGGATTAGAGCCAGGTTCATTAGCAGCTATAATATCAATTCCTGTAATTACAGTTTTGGTAACACTTGCTTCAGGTCTTGTAGCATTTGTATTATCAAAGATTCCAGTAGTAAATAAGCTGGTTAAGATGTAGAAATATAAAGATAATAGGATATATATGAAGAACAATTTCTTTAATAAAAAATGCATAATGCTAATCTTAGTTCTGCTAGGAACCTTATGTCTTTTTAAGGTCAGTGCCGCAGCTGGTAATAATAGCTTATTGCAGGATCCTGAGACAGATATGGTTTCAGCTAACTCAGTAAGTGATAACCAGGTTTCTGATAATGCAGTTTCTGAAAACAAGGCCAATGAAAGTTCACATTATGAACTATATGTTAATCGTGGACTTGGAGTGGTTACTGTTTATGAGAATAATGAGGATGGGAACAGGGAAGCCATTATGGCATTTGCCTGCTCTTGTGGAAGACCTCATGGCCACAATACACCTATGGGAACATATTACACTTCTGATTCATACAGATGGCGTAGGATGATAGACAACACTTATGCCCAGTATGCAGTAAGAGTTAATGATTTAATTATGTTCCACTCAGTTCCTTATAAAGAAATGAAGCCTAATACTCTTAAGTGGGCTCAGTACAACCTTCTTGGAAGCAAGGCATCGCTTGGCTGCATACGCCTTGCTGTAGGGGATGTAAAGTGGATATATGATAACTGTGAAGAAGGAACTAAGGTTGTTATCTATGAGGATATGGAAGAGGAACTTCCTATAGAGAAGCCAGAGTCTTTTAAGATTAGTTATGATATGAGATACAGAGGATGGGATCCAACAGACCCAGATCCAGAGAATCCTTGGAATAACTAACTTCAAGAAGATTGAGAGAGTAGTTAATCATAAGGCAAACTACAATTGTAAGATAAATTTGGAGAATATTTTATGAAGAAAAGAATTATTACCTTGATATTAACTTTATCAGTTATAGCAACAGCTTGTTCAGGAAGTGATAAGTCTTCTGAAAGAGAAAGACGTCACTCAGACAGGGAAGATAGCAAGCAGACAAGCGTAGAAGAAGAGGACAGCCAAAAAACTGACCAGGATTTAGAAACTAAGCAAACAGAAAGTTCATCTTCAGAGGATATGAATGTTGAAGAAGCTACACCAAAGCCTGTAATAGATTCTTCTAATTTTAAAGTAAGCCATATCGGGGCATTTACTTCAAAGGATATGGATGGTAATGAGGTAAATAAAAGTATATTTAAGAATGCGGATTATACCATGATTAACCTTTGGGGAACTTTCTGCGGACCATGCATCAATGAGATGCCGGAGCTGGAGGAGATTCACCAGTCACTTCCGGATAATATACAGATGATAGGTATTGTATCGGATGTATATCCTGACTATGATTATAGCCTTCAGGATGCCAAAGATATTATAAGCGAAACAGGAGTTACTTATACTAATATAATGTGCACATACGATCTTTCTGATGAATTTGCTAATCTTATGTATGTCCCTACTACAATATTTGTGGATTCAGAAGGCAATGTTGTATGCGAAGTTATAGAAGGTGCTGATATTCAGGCGTATAAAGATCAGATAGCAAAACTTTCAGGAAACTAAAACTATCTGCTTTTTGTATTAATCTATTTCTGTAAATATTCCTGACTAATGATTATGTGGGATTGTAGAATATGAAAGAAAAGATAAGATTATCGATAACAATTGCAATGATAATTATAGCAGCAGCCTTTATCTACATTGGGGTTCACAGAGGTGAACCTATGATGGTTATGATGAAGGCTGTTCGTGTATGTATGGAATGTATCGGACTTGGGAAATAAGTTCACTATGTGAACTTGTAATATAAACAGGTTTTATAATATGTTTAGAAATATTAAAAGAAAAATAATACAGATAGCAGCCTTTGGTTTTACCAATTCAAGACTTGGTAATTTTGCAGCTGGGAAATTATATCAGGGTAAGTGGAAGAAGTTCTGTAGTCCAGGAATTAACTGTTATTCCTGTCCTGCAGCTACATTTGCCTGCCCGATAGGAGCTATGCAATCTATAGCAAGTGCCAGAAGAACGAATATTTCTTTTTATGTATTAGGAATAGTTCTTGCCTTTGGAGTTGTTTTTGGAAGAGCCATATGTGGATTCTTATGTCCTTTTGGTCTTATTCAGGAACTGCTTTATCTTATAAAAAGTCCAAAGTTTAAACTTCATAAAGCATTTACATATATAAAATATATTATTCTTGCTTTGTTTGTAATTGTTCTTCCAATTCTCGTAGTTGATATTACCGGAACAGGTAAACCCTGGTTTTGTGAATATATATGCCCTGTAGGAACCTTGGAAGCAGGGCTACCCTTGTTTATAGCTGACAAGCTTCTTAGAAAGAGTATAGGATTTTTATTCTATTTCAAGCTGTCTATACTGACAGTAGTTCTTATACTATGTATTTTTATTTACAGGTTTTTCTGTAGAGTTATGTGCCCTCTAGGTGCCATCTATGGTCTTCTTAACAAGGTAAGTCTTCTACATCTATCTTGCGATAAAACAAAGTGCGACCAGTGTGGTCTTTGCAAAAAGACTTGCAAGATGGAAGTTGATCCAGCCCATACAAACCGTTCTGCAGAGTGTATTCTTTGCGGTGAGTGTACAAAAACATGTCCGAAAAAAGCTCTTCATATTCATGTCTCGTTATAAATAAAATTGATAACTAATTCTAAGTAAATCTGATCTCAAACTCTTAATTAATTTATGAAATCATGTTGACATGGAAAAAATTAGATGTTATATTCTGACTAACCTAGCAGGGAGGTGGGTAGAAAGAAGAGTGATTTTATTACTTTCTTCTTATGTAAATATATCTAAACCTGTAAGGAAATATTTAGAAAGGAAACTACAGAGATGAAAACAGCAACATTATTTGAGTTATTAACAGCGTCATTTAAGTCAGCATTAAGAGATGTATGTTGTATGTGTTCTATGCGTATGTGTATCAATGGAACGTATTGTTTTCATACCTGTCGATGTTAGATAAATCTGTGGATTTATTATAAAAGTTCAAATGAGCTGTCATGGCAAGTGTGAAAGCATAAGCCATGACAGTTTTTAATTAACTGAAATGGCTAATAAGAAAAATCAATAACAAATAATAATTTTTAAGGAGATAAAAAATGAGTAAAGAAGCATTAGAAAAAGCAAAGAAATATACATTATTTTCATTCACAGGATTAACACAGAAAGAATATCAGCCATTCTTCTTTGAGAAGGCTGACGGAATAAAGGTTTGGGATGATCAGGGAAAAGAATACATCGACCTTGGTTCCCAGCTTGTAAATGTAAATATAGGTTACAACAACAAGAACGTAATTAAAGCAGTACAGGATCAGGTTGAGAAACTTGCATATGTAGCACCTAAGCATGCTTACGAAGGAAGAGCAGAACTTGGTGAACTTATTATAGAAGAAGTTGCACCAAAGAATGCCGGTAAAGTTCTTTTCACACTTGGTGGTTCTGATGCCAATGAATTTGCTATTAGATTTGCAAAGGCATACACAGGAAGAGACAAGATCTTCTCTAAATATGAATCATATCACGGTGGTACATACGGAGCATCAAGTCTTACAGGTGAGCCAGATAGAGCATCACTTTTCCCAACAATACCTGGATTTATCAAGTTTGCAGCACCTCACCTTTATGGATATGATATTAAGTTTGACTCGGAAGAAGAGGCAACAAAGCATTTTCTTAACAGACTTGAATACCAGATTATACAGGAAGGTCCGGAGAAGATAGCAGCACTCTTTATTGAGTCAGTACCTGGTTCTAACGGCGTATATGTATATCCAAAGGGATACCTTAAGGGCGTTAGAGAGATTACTAAGAAGTATGGAATCTTACTTGTAGCAGATGAAGTAATGGCAGGATTCCTTAGAAGTGGCGACTGGTTCGCCATCGAAAGAGAAGGCATCGAGCCAGATATTATCACATTTGCAAAGGGTGTTAACTCATCATACGCACCACTTGGCGGTGTAATTATCAGCAAGGAGATTGCTGACTACTACGATGAAAATCCATTTACAGCTGGTCTTACATATAATGCACATCCAGTTGGTATAGCGGCAGCTATAGCAAATATTAAGGAATACAAGAGATTGAATATCAAAGAACACGTACTTGAGCTTGAGCCTTACCTTAAGGGAAAACTTGCAGAACTTAAGGAAAAGCATATTTCAGTTGGTGATGTAAGAAGTATAGGACTCTTTGGAGCCATAGAATTCTCATACAGCAAGCAGACTAGAGACTATGTAGAGAAGACTCTTGATGGTAAGCCATTCCTTAACACATTTATCACTAAGATAAGAGAAGAGGAAGGCCTCCTTACACTTGGTGGTGGCTCACATATTATCGTAGCTCCTCCACTTATTATCACTAAAGAAGAAATTGATGAAATATTTGTAAGACTTGACCGTGCTATCAACTATGTTGATGAAATCGTTAAGGCTGGTAAGAAATAAACAGGAAAGGATAGGGTAAAAAATATGTCACGATTCGATACTAAGAAACTACATGCAGGATACAATCCAGCGGACCACAACTATGCAGTATCAGTACCAATCTATGCAACAGCAGCATTTGAACTTGGAACTGTAAAGAGATCAGATGATATGTTCTCATTTGATAGCTGGGATCCACTTTATACCAGACTATCTAATCCTACTACTGATGTTCTTGAAGGCAGACTTATAGAACTTCATGATGCAACTGCTGCAGTATCTTTAGCATCGGGCATGGCAGCTGTATCTTATGCACTACTTAATGTTACAGCAGGAAGTGGAAGAATACTTGCAACAGCAAGATTATACGGTGGAGCACTTGATAGCTTTACACAGGTATTTAGAGAAAACAATGTCGCTTTCGATATTGTTGAAGACCCAGATAACGTCCAGAACTTTGAGAAACTTATAAAGGATGATACAAAGGTAATCTATGTAGAAAGCCTTACAAATCCTAATGCAACTATTCTTGATATTGAGAAGATTGCAGAAATAGCACATAAACATAATATTCCACTTATTGTTGATAACACACTGGCAACACCATATCTTTTAAATCCATTTGAGTTTGGAGCTGATGTAGTTGTTTATTCAGCTACAAAGGGTCTTTCAGGACATGGCAATGTTATAGCTGGAGTTATCCTTGAGAATAACAAATTTAACTGGAAAAATGGAAAGTTCCCTCAGTTTGAGGAGACACCTTACTTCCTTAGAAGCCAGGAAGGTCAGCCAAGAAACTACTACGACGTATTTCCTGATGGACCATTTACAGGAAGAATCAGAAGTATACATCTTAACTATCTTGGAGCAGCACTTGCACCATTTAGCGGTTACCTTGTTCTTCTTGGTCTTGAAACACTTTCAGAAAGACTTGATAAGCAGGTTAGAAATGCTGAGAAGATAGTAGAATTCCTTGAGAGTCGTATAGGTAAGGAAGTCCTTTGGGTTAAGCATCCACATGCTAAGGGCAGCCCATATGCTGACCTTGCAAAGAAGTATTTCCCTAAGGGAGCTGGAGCTATCCTCTCATTTGGCCTTAAGGGTGGTCTGGAAGAAAGAATCAAATTCCTTGAAGCAGTAAAGGTATGGGGTTTCCAGGCAAATATAGGAGATGCTAAGTCACTTATCATTAATCCTTCAACTACAACACATACAGAGCTTGATGCTCATTATCAGAAGCTTGCAGATATTGAAGATGCAACTATCAGATTATCTGTAGGCCTTGAAGATGCCGACGATCTTATCGAAGATCTTGAGCAGGCATTTAAAGTAGCATTTTAAATGAGGTAACACATGAAAACTGGTGGAAAGTACATACTATCAGTAATACTTGGTTCGCTGGGATTCGCCCTTGCGGCAATCCTTAATATTATCGTACCGGTTAAGGCTGATGTCAGTTTTGAAAAGCATATCGTAGCAGGCTACCTGGTAGACAGTAATGAAGCATACCGCATAGTGCTTCTCGCAATCATAATACTCTTCATCCTAAAAGCAATTCTGGATTACCGGGATGAGGCCCGCAGAAAGAAGTATATTAGGGGTGCAAAGTTCAGATTCGTAATGGGTATACTCCTTTTCGTCTGGGACGCACTTGGAACAAAGTATCAGATATTGACACAGCCTTTCTTTCCGGGACCTGCAGGTATTATGGAAGCCTTCATATCAGAAGGAGACTTCATATGGAAGAATACACTTTATTCATTAAGACTTTACCTGTATGGCTTTATTATCGGTACTTTCGCAGGTATTGTAACTGGAACACTAGTTGGCTGGTTTAAAAGAGTGGATTACTGGATAAGCCCGATACTTAAGGTACTTGGAGTTGTACCGGCAGTGGTATGGATGCCATTTGCGCTTACTTTACTTCCAACAGCTTTTGGTGCAGCAGTATTTCTTATAGCAGTATCTGTATGGATACTAGTTGCAACTCTTACAGCAGCGGGTGTTAAGGAAACTCCAAAGAGGCAGCTTGAAGCGGCCAGAACACTTGGCGGAGGACAGGCATATCAGGTATTCCACGTGGCACTTCCACATGCCATGCCTCAGATATTTACAGGAATAACAACAGCTAACGGCTATGCATTTACCACCTTGGTTATGGCAGAGATGATGGGCCAGCCTGGCGGACTTGGATACTATATCAATGCATCTAAGGTATGGTCCGCATATTACAAAGTATTTGCAGCAATTATTGTGATGGCAATAATGTTCTCGATTATTACCACACTGTTAGAAAAGCTTCAGAATTATATGCTCAGATGGCAGAAAGGTGTACTTAAATGAGTACTACAAATGACGAAATAATCCTGAAAATTGAAAATGTTAACCGAGTCTATAACGATGGGGAAACTGAGACAGAAGCTCTCTCTGATATTAACCTTGAAATTAAGAAGGGAGAGTTTATATCTATCATAGGAGCCTCAGGATGTGGTAAAACCACACTCCTTAGACTAATTGCCGGGCTGGACAAGCCACAGAGCGGCGACCTCTTTCTCTATGATGAGAAAATCAAAGGCGCCGACCCTAAACGTGGCTATGTCTTCCAGAACGGCGGTCTCTATGAATGGCTTACAGTTGAGCAGAACATCGCAGCAGGTCTTAAAGCAAGACATGTCTATAAGAAGGAAAAGCACAGAATACCAAACTATATCGAGATGATGGGTCTTAATGGTTTTGAAAATGTCTTTATCCACCAAATATCAGGTGGTATGGCTCAGCGAGTAGCTATAGCAAGAAGTCTTATAAATAACCCTGAAGTACTTCTTTTAGATGAGCCTATGGGAGCCCTTGATAATTTCACAAGAGCAGCTCTTCAGGACAAGATCTTAGAAATTAAGGCTAAGAAGAATATCACTATGATTTTAGTAACTCACGATATAGACGAAGCTCTTTATCTGTCAGATCGAATCATTATTATGACACCAAGACCTGGAAAGATAAGCGAAATTATTGATGTGAAAATGAGCCATCCACGTAATCGTAATGGTGTAGATTATGTAGAGCTTAGAAAGAAATTACTTGAGAAGTTCCATCTTGCAAGCGAGGTTAAGGAACCTGAATACACAATATAATATGCCCTGATAAACCAGGGATTTAAAGGAGAAAGAATTATGAAAAAGATATTACCAATAGTAAACATTATTATCGGAGCCCTTTTAATTATAGGACCACAGACATTTTTACATGTATGTAAAGGTGGCATGATGGGTATGACTCCTCCATGCAAGGACATACCAACATGGTCGCTTGTAGTAGGAATAATCCTTATTCTTGTAAGCCTTGTAAAGCTGGTACTTGTCTTTACAGGTAAGGGAAATAAGGTAGCTTTCCTTGCTACAGGACTTGCTGAAGCAGTTATCGGAGTTATAACAATTGGTATCCCAACATTTATCGTAGGGGTATGTAAGAGCCAGCACATGCACTGCCACATGGTTACAAAGCCAGCACTTATCATTATCGGTGTAGTAACTATATTAGTTGCAGCTATCGGAATATTTGTTAATAATACAAAGGCAGAGTAAATAACATCAGCCAAGGCTGAGGAGAAATAAAGGGAAAAGATGAAGAAAAGAAGTATTAAAGCTCTAGCTTATAAGAATATACAAAATAATAAAGGGCGATACTTCAAGCAGGCAGCTATGGTTTCGGTACTTACCTGGACCATGCTTCTTGGTCTTATCATTATCGTTAGCATCTCTTCTGGGCTTGAAAGGCTTAGAGACCGCATGGGGGCAGATCTTATGCTGGTTCCACTTGGCTATGAAAGAAGTGCTGAAGGCATCCTTATTAAGGGTGAACCAAAGTATTTTTACTTTGAGCAGGATATTATGACCCAGCTGGAAAATGCTGATATAGAGGGTATTGAGAGGCTATCAAGTCAGTTCTATCTTACTTCATCTAATCAAGGATGCTGTGATATACCTGTTCAGTTTATAGGCCTTGATAAGGATTCGGACTTTACTATTAAGCCTTGGATTAAGACCTTATATGTAAATGAAAAAGATTATCTCAATGATGGCTATATCGTTGTTGGTAGTAGTATAGATGTTCCAGAAGACGGAAAGATTAGGTTCTATGATCAGTATTTTACAGTAGCTGCAAAACTAGATCAGACAGGTAGTGGCCTGGACAATGCTGTATTCCTTAATAGGACAACTACCAAGACATTATACGAGGCTGCACTTTCCAAGGGATTTAACTTTATGGATGGCTGTGACCCGCTAAAGACTGTGTCTTCAGTATTTATCACAGTTAAAGATGGCACAGATGTAAAAAAGCTTAGTCAGCAGATAAGGTCACATATAGATGGAGTACAGGTTATTGTCACCGATGGCATGATAGGTAGTACTCAGCAGGGATTAGAAGGTTTTATAAGCCTTATGTACATACTTATTGGAATATTAATTGTACTGTCTTTTGTGATACTAAGTCTTTCATTTAAATTACAGGTTACTGAAAGAAAAGATGACTACAAACTTATGAGAACCATAGGTGTAACAAAGGGAGAAATAAGGAAACTGGTTCTAAGCCAGGCATTTATCCTTAGTATTATAGGAAGTATCCTTGGGCTGGTACTGGCAACCGTAAGCATTTTCCCTTTTTATACAGCTATAAATGCTGCGGTATCAATACCTTTCCTTATACCATCAGGGATTAAGTTAGTTTTACTCTATCTGGTAACAGGATTGATTGGAATAATAATAGGACCACTGGGAGCGCTGGGATCTGCAATCAGAATATCTGGAGGCTTAGAGGAAAGATGAAGATTGAAGTTAATAACATATATAAGTCATACCATAGTAAGCACAGGGATATAGATGTTCTTAAGGATGTAACTTTCTCCTTGGAAAAAGGAAAGTTTTACTGCCTTAAAGGAGATTCAGGCTGCGGAAAAACGACCCTTCTTAGTATTCTTGCAGGAGTAATTAAGCCAGACAAGGGGCATGTTATTGTAGATGATACTAATCTCACAGCTCTTTCTGAAGACAAGAGGACTAAGCTTCGTCGTCATACCATAGCATATATACCACAGGCTCAGGAGGTTATAGAGGACCTTACAGTAGAGGAGAATATAACTTTAGTTGACTACTTTGAAGGGAAAAAAGTTAATCAGGAGAAACTTGAAGAAGTAGTTAATATCTTGGGAATAAACAAGCTTAGAAAAGAGTATCCAAGAGAACTTTCTGGCGGCGAGGCTAGAAGAGTAATCTTTGCAAGAGCTCTTTATCAGGGAGCCAGCGTAATATATGCCGACGAACCAACTAATGATCTTGATAAAGACAATAGGGAAGCTATTGCTTCTATTATAAAAAGTATTACAGAAAAGGGTGTTACCTTTATGGCAGCAACCCATGACGAAGGTCTTATGTGCAGAGCTAATAAGGTTTTTGCATTGCAGTAATTAGATAATACAGAGTTAATTAAATTCTGATTTATATATCACACAGGAGGAAATAATCATGAAAAAGAAAGTATTAGCATCTCTTTTAGCCGTTGTTCTTACATTCGGTTTATTTACAGGATGCGAAAAGGCTCCAGCTGAAGCTGACAAATCACCAGCACCAGCAACATCTACAGAGTCAAGTACAGGTGAGGCACCTGCGGCTCCAGCCAAAGATTTTGGTAAGATTGATATCCCAGCTCTCGATGGTTCACTTTGTGGTGCGCCTATCTATATTGCTTACGAAAAGGGATTCTTTGCTGAGGAAGGTATTGATGCTAACCTTACAGCAGCAGACTTTGAAACAAGAAAGATTGGTCTTAATAATGGTAACGTACCATTTGTAAATGGTGACTTCCAGTTCTTCTCTTCGGCAGAGCAGGGAATCGATATGAAGGTTATAGGCGGTATGCACTATGGTTGTATCAAGCTTGTAGTTAGAGCTGATTCTGATCTTCCAGCTAAGGCTTCTGATCCATCAGAGCTTAAGAATCTTAAGATTGGTGTTGATGAAGTTGGTGGTACAACATTCCAGGTAGCTTCAGTATGGCTTGAGGAAAATGGTGTATCAGCAAAGCAGGAGAAGGGTGAAGCAACATTCCTTCCATATTCTGATGGTAACTTAGAGCTCGAAGCTCTTTACAATGGTGATATCGATGTTGCAGCAGTTTGGGATCCACTTGGAGACATAGCAGTTAGCTCAGGTAAGGCAAAAGTTCTTATTGATATTAGCAAAGATGAGCCATTTGCAGGTAAGTATTGCTGCTTCTACTATGCTTCAACAAAGGTACTTAATGAGAACCCAGATGAAATCAAGGCTCTCTACAATGCTGTAGTTAAGGCTCAGGAATGGATTAATGAGAATCCAGACGAGGCTCTTCAGATTATTATCGATGGAAACTATTCAGAAGTTGAAGATGTAGAACTTGCTAAGCAGCTTATTGTTCAGTATGAGTACGAATCAGCTGAAAGTGCAGGAACACATGATGTTCGCGGTGATGTACTCTACTTTGCTCAGAAGCTGAAAGATATTGGCTACCTTGAAGGTGACCCAGAAGAGTTTACAGAAAAGCTCTATCAGCCACTTAACTAGGATCTGTATTAGCTAAACCGATACCGATGCTACGAAAGCTTTAATCTTTAGTATTCTTTCTTTACTTGAAGACAATGCAAATGACACAGCCTTTTTCTTATAATTATCATAGGAAGAAGGCTGTATTTTTTCTTTTGAGTCTTCTAATAGTTCTAAAAACCATTCTGGATCTTGGTCTATTTTCTTTAATATCATGTCATGAGCTCTATCCTGAACTTGATGACTTTCATATCTTGTGATGGTTTTGACACCCCAGCCAAGTAATATACAAAGGTCTTTTTGGCTAATACTGTATTTTTTTCTGATGTCATATATTTGTTTTGAAGTCAGAAGTTTTTCAGAAATTCTATATGCATCTTTTAGACTAATATCATTTTCCTGAATCTGACCTTCTTCCATATATAGTTCATCAGCTTTGTTACAGAACATATAGGTAGCATTATACTCGATAGCCTTTTTCTTATAGGTTGTCTTTTCCTTTACGAGTACGGTTTTTACTTCATGTTCTTCCATACAGCAGGTACATAATTTAGTTTCTGTTTTAACGATTTTCATATTCATAAATACTACCTCTACTTTCTATAAGGAAAGACATCTGGTGTAAAAGGGGTCTCAGCAAAGTGAAATGACATAACAAAAGTAGTGATGTTACCGTAATGGCCTAAGAGTTCCACCCTAATTTTTATATACACATCTGCTGTTAAATTGTAGGTCTTTCCAAACACACGCATCTCGCTTCTATTTGGAAATCTAATATCTTTAACTGTTTCCATGTAATCCTGAATGGTGAGGGTTCTTAATTCTTTTTTTATAGCCTCGACAGGATTTTCATTTGGAAACAAAGTGCTAACAGTATATTGATTGGTGTACTTTTCATCTTTATGCTCTTCAACTAATCGGTGTACCTGAAATGTCACGATAGCGCCGTGATCGAGGGCATAACGAAGATTTTGAATATATGAACCTACTTCTAGTTCACTTTCAATTCGTGAATTATTATCTTTTTTCAATTGTACCTCCTAACTATTAAGGTATCAATTGATACCTTAATAATATAACAAAATTAAAATAACTACAACGGTATCTTCAATTCTTCATGGATTAAAGATTAAATATTGGGAATTAAACAGGTAAAACCTGTCTTCAGAGCGACTGCTCTGTGAATATGTTCATTATATGTTTTGTATTATGAAATGACAAGATAATTTATTTTTCAAACAATTAAACTAATGTGCATATTCTCCTTTTTAAGACAATTAGCATATAAAACTAAAACTTTGGCATAGTTAAAATTAGGGCGCTGATACACTACGTATATCAGTGGCAAAACCCACTTGACAGTGGCTTTTGCCACTAAAAAATCTTGATTATAGAAAAGGGAGAGAAGATATGTTTTGTAGTAAGTGTGGAACAGAAAATTCAGATGGAGATTTAGTTTGCAGTAAATGTGGAGCTACACTCGGAAGTACAGAAGGACAAGGGAACATTAAGCCTGATATGCCAATGAAATGGTATAAATTCCTTGCTTTTTTCGCTTTATGGGCAGGAGGAATAATTAATCTCTCATATTGTTTC